>JAABUK010000295.1_pt1 | contig 111336 bp, 94 predicted proteins | sample 5559141 | NCBI WGS metagenome assembly JAABUK01 (sample SAMN10711869, study PRJNA513367) | rock metagenome | isolation source: Antarctica rocks | place: Antarctica: Victoria Land, Pudding Butte nord | collected 2016-01-03 | reverse complement strand
CGGCCACTTCGATCTGCCGCAACAGGTTCACCACCTGCTCAGGCTGGTACTTCTTCCCTCGTCCCATACGCTCTCCTTGTCCAGTGTGTCTCTTCTACACTGGTACAAATCAAGCCAGGCACTCCAGTCGGGGAGGGTCATGACGCTGACGTCGGTGGCGGCATCGGTGCTGTAGGTGGCGCCGGCCATGCCGACGACGGGGTGAGGGGTGCCGTTGGCAGGGCCGCTCCAGGAGGACTTCCAGGTCTTGCCGTCACCGTCGACCATGGAGTCGGTGTATTTCTCGCGCTTTTCGGTGTCCATGAGCATGACGAAGAGGTCGCTCTTCATGGAGGGGCCGGAGCCGAAGTCGGACTCGCCGAGGTTTAGGGTCCAGGTGCTGGGTGTGGGGACGTGGGTGTGCGCGGCGAAGGCGGAGGACGTCAGCAGGGACGGAAGCAGAACGGCGGATGCAAGACGGGAGGATCGAAGCATGGTGTCTCCTTGGATTGCGATGGGATGGTGGGGCTGGGCCGAGGGACGGACTATTATGCGCTTGCCGGGGGACACCGTGTGGGGAAAGTTTGTCGCGGTTCGACGAGGTCTCGCGATCAAGTTCTCCCTGCTGTCTTATTGCGGGAGAGCCTTGGTGACTTCGGTCTGGACTAAGTAGTCGCGAATATCTGGAATGCCGCCTAGGACGGTGAGCTCCACAAGTTTTTTGCGCTTACCTTTGACTGGGTAGTCGCGTAGGGGGATGAAGCTTGAGAGTCCCTTGGGTGCCGAGCCGAGTGGAAAGGCGGCTCCGGTGTTGGTAGTCGTGACAGTGATGTCGTCGAGGTGGCGCGTTAGAAGGGGGCGGGACTCGATGGTGAGTAGCAGGTGGGAGGATTTGCGGTAGGCGCGAGCATCGAGGAGCTTACACAGGCTACTGCGGTGAATCCATAGGAAGGTGCGCTGGTTGAGCATGCGGTACCAGTCGTGGATGGTGAGGCCGTCCTGAAGTCCGCGGGCAAGGGCTTTCTCGTTGAGAGGCTTCTGGTCGCGAAGGAAGAAGTCGCCATGCTCGGGATGCGAGAGCGGTACGATCTCGGGGCGGTGCTGGGCGCAGTAGCGGTCACGTTCGTCTTGTTTCAAGTCGAGGAGAGCGACGACGCGCGCGGTACTGAGGAGGCCGTGGCGCTGGATGGACTCGAGCGCGTTGGGATGGGCCATGTGGTAGAGGTACGGGTGTTGATGGCAGAACTCGTCGATGGTCATCGGGAGGAGTTTACCGTGGGAGGACGAATGTGCACACAGACAGCAACGTTGCCGTCGGCTCGGCATAAGTCATCGTGGCACTGAGCGTTGTTGAACCGCCTTCGGCTTGGCTGGGTTGGAGATAGTGCCTGGGCCACCCGCCTAATCTCATGATTAAGCTGCAGCCAACTCCCTGGAAAAAAACTTGAAACCGTTTTCTTTGAAATCATCCAAGGAAATAAATTGCTTGTCAGCTGCACTTGTGATGATCCGTTGATCCCCTTTTTTGAGGCCGTCTTCGAAATCCTCGTGGACTATCACGCTTCTAAAAGGAATCTCGACTCTTTGAAACTCCAGGCACGAGATAGCGCTCAACTTCGCCTTCGATGAATCCTTGACACCGAAGAGGTACAGCGGTCTTGCGCCTGAGAAGAAAGCCCAGTCAACTTCCAATTCCGGACGTTCCTTCAAAGGGAAAAAGCGCGGCTTTGGATCGAACTGCCGTAAGCTCGCAGTTATGAATTCGGCTAGCATTTCGTAGAACAGGCTCGATATCACCTGACGTCTTAGATATTGGAGAGAAGTAACCTTTGCAATGACTTGAGAGAAGTGCAAGAAGCGGGCAACGAGGTTGTCCGCCGAAGCGGGAAGGCTGAGTTCTCCCGCTTCTAGTTGTATTTCGTTTTCCGCGAGGATGCGGCTCAGAATGCGCCTTTTATTTGGAGTATCGATGTCAAACGTGTATGACAATCTCATTAGTGTGAGGCCGTTGTCCGTTAGCCTCAGCTCTGGGGTACGCTGGTCGAGAAAGATGTCGATCATATCGCCGTCTTCGTGAAAGACCGGAGCAATGATCTGACTCACCCCTGGACGCTTCTCACGAAAGCTGATTTGACCGGCCATACCATCCGTTAGTGTCTCTGCCAGTGTCAATCAATTCTCCGTTTCATCGAACAGGAATCCCTGTCGGCTGTCAAAGGAGCGCTCTAGCTCTTCTCTAAAAAACTGTTCTCGCTCTGATGAAGAAACATTTACAACATTCAAGAAGAACGCCACTGCCTGTTCTGCTGTCAAGAAGTCAGTGGTACGCGTGGCATATTTCTCTGCTCGTTCTCCTCTGAGCAAGGCACGACTTGACGCCTTATGCACATGCGGGTGAAAGTGCGGGTGTTCCGGCTGCAGCTGACCGTTGTAGTCGCCATGTGGACCGTTGCACCTGATAAGGATCATCGAATCATCTCCGCTTGCAGGTTCATACTCGAGCCCAATTGAGAAATTCTCAGCGTAGACAATGCTTTGCCTGGCGAAAGCGCGGAACTTGTACGTACCGTCGAACGATTCGAGGCGAAAGTCTTTGCGACGCTGTGAGTCCTCCTCGCGCCACTTCTTGGAGGGAGGCTCGGTGATTCGCTTAGGTAAGGCAAGGAGCTCGTCGATCTCTCTATCGTCCACCAAAAAACTTTCCGGGTCAAATACTCAAAGTCAAGTGCTTAGTTCGGCACTACTCGACCGTAACGCTCTTCGCAAGGTTTCTCGGCTGGTCGACGTCGCAGCCTCGTCTTACGGCGATGTGGTAGGCGAGGAGTTGGAGGGGGACGGTTTCTAGGATGGGGAGGAGGAGTTCGGGGGCCTGGGGGATGTGGATGGTGTGTTCGACGAGCTGGGAGATGTGGGTGTCGCCCTCGATGGCGATGGCGATGACGCGGCCGGAGCGGGCGGTGACCTCCTGGATGTTGGAGAGGGTCTTCTCGTATTTGAGGACGGAGGAGGGGTCGGTGGGGTCCTTCGTTGCGATGCAGACCACCGGTAGGGTTTCGTCGATGAGGGCGTTGGGGCCGTGCTTCATCTCTCCGGCGGGGTAGCCTTCGGCGTGGATGTAGGAGATCTCCTTGAGCTTGAGCGCGCCCTCGAGCGCGATGGGGTAGTGGATGCCGCGGCCGAGGAAGAGGAAGTCGTTGGCGGTGGAGAAGATGCGGGCGAGCTCCTCGCACTGGGCGTTGAGGGAGAGGCGCGGGGTGGAGCGGCGGTCGGGGGTGGGGTTGAGGGCGGAACCGGGGCTGAAGGCGGCGGGATCGAGCGAGTTGAAGCCGGCTGCTCCCTCCGAGAGCCGGGTGAGGGCGGCGGTGCCTTCGGACATGCCGGTGCTGTTGGGGATGTTGAGCGAGAGCATGGCTTCGAGTTTGGCCGGGAGCTTGCTGAGTTCGGTGACGAGGTGGAGGGATTCGGCGTCCGAGATGGTTCCGCGGACCTGGGCGAGGTGGAGGGCGAGGAGGAAGAGGGCGGTGAGCTGGGCGGTGAAGGCCTTGGTGGAGGCGACGCCGATCTCGGGGCCGGCGTTGGTGGTGATGGTGCCCTGGGCCTCGCGGGTGACGGCGGCTCCGACGACGTTGCAGATGGCGAGGGTCTTCGAGCCCTTGCTGATGAGCTCGCGCTGGGCGGCGATGGTGTCGGCGGTCTCGCCGGACTGGGTGATGAGGAGGCCGATGGCGTGGGGGTCGGCGATGGGGTCCCTATATCTGTATTCAGAAGCGTAATCCACATCTACTGGCAATCTTGCTAATCGCTCGATCATGAACTTGCCGGCGAGGCCGGCGTGCCAGGAGGTTCCGCAGGCAGCGATGGTGATCTGGCTAGCGGCGCGGAATTCTTCGGGGGAGATTTGCAGGTCGGGAAGGAAGACCTTTCCGGTATCGAGCGAGACGCGGCCGAGGGTGGTGTCGCGGATGGCGCGCGGCTGCTCGTTGATCTCCTTGAGCATGAAGTGTTTGTAGCCGGCCTTTTCGGCCTGGATGGGGTCCCAGGTGACGCGGTGGGGGGTGAGGGGCTGGGTCTGGCCGTCGAAGTTGGAGAGGGCGATGCCGGAGGGGGTGAGGACGGCGAGCTCGCCATCTTTGAGGAAGTAGATATTGCGGGTGTGGTGGAGGATGCCGGGGACGTCGGAGGCGAGGAAGTACTCGCCGTCACCGATGCCGAGGACGGCGGGCGGGCCCATGCGGGCGGCGACGAGCTTATCGGGCTCATGGGCGGAGAGGACGCCGATGGCGAAGGCTCCGGTGAGGCGCTTGACGGCTCGGCGGACGGCTTCTTCGAGGGGGAGCCGCACGGGCGTCGGCGCTTCGCGCGTGGAGGCGGGGCCGTCGGTGAGGACGGCTTCAGATTCGTTGGCGGATTCGGAGCGGGTTTTGGGGGCGGGCGCGGGCAGGCCGGCGAGTTTGAGCTCGGCTTCCATCTCGGCTTCCATCTCGTCCTGGATGACGTGGGCGATGATTTCGGTGTCGGTCTCGGAGACGAACCGGTGGCCTTTGGCAATGAGGGCGTTTTTGAGCTGGAGGTAGTTTTCGACGATGCCGTTGTGGACGACGACGAGGGTTCCGGTGCCGTCGCGGTGCGGGTGGGCGTTCTCCTCGGTGGGGCGGCCGTGGGTGGCCCAGCGGGTGTGGCCGATGCCGAAGGATCCGTGGACGGGGTCGGTGGCGAGGACGGCTGCGAGATTGCTGAGCTTGCCCGAAGCGCGGCGGAGCTGGAGACCGCCTGCATGCTGAGCGGAGCCGGCTTCGCCGTTCCGTGGGCCACCGGCTACGGCGATGCCGGCGGAGTCATAGCCGCGGTATTCGAGGCGGGCAAGGCCTTCCATGATGACGGGGACGACGGGCTTGGGGCCGATGTAACCAACGATTCCACACATGGGTTTGAGTTTAGAGGGTAGGGCGGATTCTTGGGTTGGGACTTTTGGGGGATAGGGTGGGGGGATGCGCTGAGGGCGACGGTTTCGCACGAGGGCTGCCGATTTCGCAAAACGAGGGGCAGGGTATGTTCGAGGGTGGCGGACGGCGCTGAGGCGGTGCGGTGCCGGGATCCTTCGCTTTGCTATAGGACAGGAAGGGAGACGGCTCCGATCCTGGAGGATCGGAGCCGCGTGGGAGCTGGTTCGGGGTGGGGTTAGAAGAAGAACTTGCCGGTGAGCTGGACCTGGCGGGGACCGTAGAGGATGCTGCTGGTGCTGGTGGGTGCACCGAAGGCGAGCGAGCTGCTGGCGAGGGGGACGATGCAGCCGGAGCCGAGGGCGGATCCGCAGGCGACGCCGCCGGAGGTGGTGCCAGGGTTGGCGAAGTTGTAGAGGTTGGTGGAGACGGAGAGGATGTTGCGATGGTTGGCGATGTTGAAGGCTTCGGCGAGGAGCTGGACGCTGTATCGCTCGTGGATGGGGAAGGTGCGCGAGACGCGGGCGTCGACGTTGTGGATGCCGGGGCCGGTGAAGCCGTTGCGGCGGGCGATAGCGTCGGGGACGCGGCCGTTGGCGCCGGAGTTGAAGAGCGATAGCTCGGCGCCGGTGAGGCCGCCGTCGCCGATGCGGGAGACGGGTGCTCCGGACATGAAGCCGGTGAGCGGCTGCCCGGTCTGGGCGGTGAGGGTCCCGGAGACGGTGAAGCCGTTGAAGGCGTAGCGCGCGAACTTGTTATCGATGACGCGGTCTACGATGGGCGACGCGACCAGGGAGCCGACGAAGCGGCCGCGCTCGTCGAGATCGGAGCGGGCGTACTCGGCGCTGCGGCCGAGGCGGTGGCCGCGGGCGAACGGATCGAGCGGGGTGTCGGTGCCGTTGAAGGTACCGTTGACGCCGGAGACCTGGCCGTCATCCATGGCGCGGGCCCAGGTGTAGTTCGCGAGGATCTCGACGCCGTGGCTGACGGGTTTGCGAAGCGTGAACACCAGCGAGTGGTAGTTGCTGTTGACGTCCGAGAAGCCGGTGAGGACGGACCCGGTGTTGGTCGACAGGCGGGCGGTGTAGAAGGGGAGCCGGATGAGCTGCGGGGCGGCGGTGGCGGTGGGAAAGAAGAAGTAGGTGTTGGTGACGGCGGACGCGGGATCGACGTTGGTATCGACGAAGGTGGGCAGACGCAGGCCGCGGTTGGCGACGTATCCGATGCTGAAGGTGGTGTGGAGGGGAAGCTGCTGTTCGACGGAGAGATCCCATGACATGGATTCGGGGTTCTTGTAGTTAGGGTCGAGGCCGCGGGCGCTCAGGACGGAGAGCGGCAGGCCGGGGTTGACGGCGGGGGTCGCGCTCCCGGTAACCTGGTTGGAGGGAGCCGGGCCGGGAGGCGTGAAGGCGGGGATGCCACCCTGCGGGGCGTAGGTGGGGTAGGTGCCGGATTGCTGGAAGCAGCGGGTGGTTCCGGCTGCGGGCCTGCAGGTTGCGCCGGCCCCGATGTAGGGCGAGTTCGGGTTGGTGAGGGCGCTGACGTTGAACTGCTGCTGGTAGACGCCGTTCTCTCGCCGCTGGGTGTAGTAGGTGGAGTTGGAGTTGAGGCCGTAGAAGATGCCGTAGCCGCCGCGGACGACGGTGCCCTCGTAGGGGTTCCACGAGATGCCGACACGGGGCTGGATCATCTTGCTGTAGTTGTTGATGGTGGCGGTGTAGAGCTGGGCGACGGGCGAAGAGGTGTTGGGCTTGTCGGGCTGGGGGACGAGCTGGAGGTCGTAGCGGGCGCCGAGCGAGAGCAGGAGCCGGGGATGGATCTTCCAGGCGTCTTCGACGAAGCCGTCTATATCTTTATTCCAGAAGTCGTCGGCTCCGGTGTGGGTGATGGGGTCATTGACCTGGAGAAAGCTGTTGTAGTGCTTGCCGCCGTTGACCTGGTAGACGTCCTGGATCCAGTTGGCGAAGTTGAACTCCGCGGTACCGGTGTTGTAGGTGAAGCTGCCATCGCCCTGAAAGAGGTTCTGCAGCTGCTCATGGATGAGGTTGACGTCGCCGCCGATCTTGAGCGCGTGCTTGCCGAGCGCGATGGAGTAGATATCGGTGATCTGGATGCGGTGTTCGTCGGGGAAGGCACCGCGGGGCAGAGCGTTGGTCTCTCCATAGGCGGCAATGCCGGAGATGCCGAGGGCGGGGCCGCCGGAGTTGGTGGAGTCGGTCTCCAGGTCTCGCGCCCATTGGAAGTGAACGACGTTGGCGGAGCGCGCGGACAGCGCAGTCTCGGCGTTGGCGATGAAGAAGCGGGAGTGGAAGTCGGCGGTTCCATTCTGGCTGACGCCGCCACTGGTGACGGTGGTGGCGGTGTTGTAGCCGTTGGGCTGGTGAAAGTTCTGCCACAGGAAGCTGGCCGAGAGGTGGGTCCTGCCGGAGAGTTGGTAGTCGACGCGGGGGAAGAAGATATCCTGCTTCACGTTGCGCCCGTAGGTGCCGAGCTGCTTGGTCTGCAGAAAGGTGATGGCGGAGGTGCACTGCGTGGGCGTGATGCCGGGGATGGTGGAGGGATAGATGGTGGCGCCGCGAGTGAGGAAGCCGGCCGTGCGCCCATCGCACAGGCCGGCGAGGTCATTCAGGCTCTGGGTGGCGGTGTTGTAGGCGCTGAGATAGGTGATGGGTGTGACCTTGCGGTAGCCGTCGTAGGTGAAGTGGAAGAAGAGCTTGTCCCTGAAGATGGGACCGCCGACGGAGCCGCCGAACTGGTGCTGGACCTTGATGGGCTTGGTCTTGGTCTGCGGATCGATGGCGTTGTATCCGGGGGTGCGGTAGTACTCGTAGATATCGCCGTGGGTGGCGTTGGTTCCGGACTTGGTGATGGCGTTGATGATGCCGCCGGCGGCCTGTCCGAACTCGGCCGAGTAGCCGGCGTTTTCGGTGGAGAACTCCTTAATGGAGTCGATGGGGTAGACGTAGGGGGCGCCGATGGAGCGGCCGCGGGCCTCCGAGAAGAAGGCCTGATTGTTGTTGGCGCCGTCGACGAGGTTGGAGTTGTAGATGCCGGAGATGCCGCGGAAGCTGATGAGGCCGGTGTTGCCATCGGGGACGACGTTGGGGGTGAGGAGGACGAAGTTATCGAAGCGGCGGCCGTTGACGGGGAGGTTGGAGACGAGGGTCTCGGAGACGACCTGGCTGACGGCGACGCGGTCGGTTTCGATCAGGGGGGAGTCGCTGGTGACGAGGACGTCGGTGGTGACGCTGGCGTTGGGGAGGTCGGCGTCGACGGTGACCGTGCTTCCGACGGTGACGGGAACGCCCTTGCGATCGACCTTGCCGAAGGCGCCACCGCCGAGGACGACCTCGTACTGGCCGGGCTGGAGGTAGGTGGCCGCGTAGTGGCCTTCGGAGTCGGTGGCGAGGGTACGGGACGCGCCGGTGCCGGAGTTGGTGACGAGCACGGGGGCATTGGCGACGACGGCTCCGGTGGGGTCACGGACGATTCCCGAGATGTTGCCGAGGGCGGCGTTCTGGGCGATTGCGGAAGGAGCCGCGGCGGAGGAGAGGAGGCAACATGCGGCCAAGGAGAGAAGGCGTTTCGAGAGCAGCGAAAGATTCATGAGAGGACAGACTCCTGGCGTGTAGCCCGTGACGAACCGGCGGAAGAGTGGCGGAGGGCGAGGACCGGCGTACGATCTTGACCCTGTTGAGCCGAAAGGCGGCGAAGCGGTTCAGGAGCGGGCGAAATCAGATTTTTCCTAGTAGTTCTAGGTTCAGGCAGGGGACGGGCGCTGTCAACGACAAAATGGCCGGCTGGTGGGGTGGGAGGGAGCAGGGATGCAGAGGGACAGGCACTGGCACGCGGGACTTTGGGCGCGGGATCGAGGCTGGCCGGACGAGGCTCCAGTGGAGCAGGTCGGGGATTACGGCGTGTTGCGGCGGAGCTCGGGACGGGCTTCTAGTGGAGCTGGTCGTGAATCACGGCGTGTTGTGGCAGAGCTCGGGACGGGCTTCTAGCGGAGCTGGTCGTGAATCACGGCGTGTTGTGGCAGAGCTCGGGACGGGCTTCTAGTGGAGCTGGTCGGGGATCACGGCATGTTGGATCAGGAGCTCGAAGGGGACGATGCGGAGGGTGTTCTCGTGCGTGGCTTCGAGGACGATGGGGCAGGCCGCGCCGGCCTCGAGGACCTCGAGCCAGCGGGCGGCACAGACGCACCAGCGGTCTCCGGGTTTGAGGCCGGGGAAGCCGTACTGGGGCATGGGGGTGGAGAGATCGTTGCCGAGGCGCATGGAGGCGGCAAGGAAGTCGGCGGAGACGATGCAGCAGACGGTGTGGACGCCGAGGTCGTCGGTGCCGGTGTGGCAGGAGCCGTCGCGGTAGAAGCCGGTCATCGGGTCGCATCCGCAGGTCGCGAGGGGCTGGCCGAGGACGTTCCTGGCGGGGGCTTGCTGGGGTTCGGCGGAGGGCATAGGAGTCGGGTTCCTTCGATCGCTTTCAGTATTTCACCTGTGCGAGCTGGGCGGTTTCGTGCGGGTAGCTGAGTATCGATGCGGCGTGAGGGGTCGTGCTTTCTGTGCTACCCCCACCCTTTCCGACGGGGGAGATGTCGGAGAGGGTGGGGCTTCCGAACTGCAGAGGCGCGGGCCGGCTTACTTCGCGGTGAGGGTAAGCATCTGCTGCTGGTACTCCTCGTAGGGGCCCTTGTGATCGGTGATCTGGAAGTCGGTGGGTCCGCCTTCGAAGTGCCAGATGCGGGTTCCGGCCTCTTCGATGAGGTCCTGGTCGTGGGTGACGAGGAAGACGGTTCCCTCGTACTTCTGGATGGCCTGGTTGAGAGCGTTGATCGATTCGAGGTCGAGGTGGTTGGTGGGTTCGTCGAGCACGAGGACGTTGGGCTTCTGCAGCATGATCTTGCAGAAGAGCAGACGGGCCGCCTCGCCACCCGAGAGGGCCTCGGTCTTCTTCATGCCCTCTTCGCCGCGAAAGAGCATCTGCCCGAGGATGCCGCGGATGTCTTCCTTGGTGGCGGCGGGATCGAAGGTGTGGAGCCACTCGGCGACGGTGGTGCCGTGGGGGATAGATCCGGTGTGGTCCTGGGCGAAGTATCCGATCTGGGCCTCGTGCCCCCACTTGACGGTTCCGGAGTCGATGGAGACGTCCGTCTCGTCGATACCGGGGCCGTTGGCGAGCAGGGCCTTGAGCATGGTGGTCTTGCCCTGGCCGTTGCGGCCCATGAGGATGACCTTGTCGCCGCGCATGACGGAGGCGGAGAAGTCGCGGATGACGTGTTCGGTCGATCCATCCTTCTGGACGTAGGACTTGTTGACGCGCTCGATCTCGACGAGGTGCTTGCCGGAGGGGCGGAGCATATCGAAGCGGATGAAGGGGCGGGCGATGTTCGATCTTGCAAGTTCACTCGTCGCTAAACGCTCGACTTCTTTCTTGCGTGAGTTGACCTGCGAGGAGCGGGTGCCGGCCGAGAAGCGGGCGATGAAGTCGTTGAGCTGGGCGATCTTCTTTTCCCGTTGCTCGTTCTGCGATTCGATGCGGGTGCGGATGGACGTCTTCTGCAGCACCATCTCGTCGTATCCGCCGGTGTAGGTGATGATGGTCTCGTAGTCGATGTCGGCGATGTGGGTGCAGACGTTGTTGAGGAAGTGGCGGTCGTGGGAGATGGTGAGGACGGTTCCGTTGTAGCGGACGAGGAAGTCCTGGAGCCAGTGGATGGACTCGAGGTCGAGCGAGTTGGTGGGCTCGTCGAGGAGCAGGGCCTGTGGGTTGCCGAACAGGGCCTGCGCCAGGAGGACGCGAACCTTCTGTCCACCCTGGAGCTCGGACATTCTGCGCTCGTGGAGTTCGTCGGGGATGTCGAGGCCCTGGAGGAGGACGGCGGCGTTGGCCTCGGCCTCGTATCCGTCTTCGTCGCCGACGACGCCTTCGAGTTCGCCGAGGCGGGAGCCGTCCTCGTCGGTGAGGTCGGCCTTCTCGTAGAGGCGATCGCGCTCTTCGAGGGCGGCCCAAAGGGCCTTGTTGCCCATGATGACGGTGTCGACGACGCGGAAGGCGTCGAACTCGTACTGATTCTGCTTGAGGACGCCGATCTTGCGGGGGCGAACGACGTTGCCCTTTTGGGCGTCGATCTCGCCGGTGAGGACCTTCATAAAGGTGGACTTGCCGGCGCCGTTGGGACCGGTGAGGCCGTAGCGGCGACCGGTGGTGAAGGTGACGGAGACGTCCTCGAAGAGGAGCTTCGAGCCGTAGCGCATGGTGATATTGGAGACGGAGATCATCGCTTTTATTTTCTCATGTGAGGCATGGGTGGAGGGACTGGGCCGGGGGTGAAGCAGCCGGTGTTCCCTAGCTGTGGGCGTGCCGGGCGGGGGCGGGTCTGCGGTCGTAGTCGAACAGATGCTTGAGCCGGAGGAAGTGCTTTTCGTACAGGTTGTAGCTGAGCCAGGCGGCCGCTACGGAGACGGCCATGGTGAGGACGCCGGCTCCTCCGATACTGAGCAGCTTGCTCGGGGAGATGAGGTAGAACCATCCCCGGAAGGTGCTGATAAGGAATGGAAGCGCAAGCACATGGAGGACATACAAGCCGTAGCTGTACTTGCCGAAGAAGCGGAGAAGCGGAAGCTCAAAGATGCGGCGGGGAAGGGGCGATGGGCGCAGGCACCAGGCGATCAGGGCGGCGGAGGCCAGGGCGAGGAGGGTGTATCCCAGGCAGAAGAAGAGCGCGTGAGGGTGCATCCAGGGAGGAGCGGATGGGGTCTGCGCCAGGGCCAGAAGAGCGAGGTAGGCGGCCGAGGAGAGGGCGAGGACCGTGGGGGCGAGTCGAAGTGTGAGGTCGTGACGGGGGCCGCGGAGCAGAAGGGCGAGAGCGGCTCCGAGAAGCAGGGAATCCGCGCGAGAGAGGGTGGACCGGTTGATGAAGTGGAAGGGGAGGTGGTGGGTCACGAAGACGTAGCGGACGAGGAGGGCGCCGACCGAAAGCGCGAGGGCCAGCCGAAGGACACGTCCGCGGGCGGCGACAAGGAAGACCAGGATGGGCCAGACGAAGTAGAACTGCTCTTCGACGGCGAGCGACCACAGGTGGTCGATGTTGATGCCGTCGCCGAGGCCGAACTGGTTAAAAGGCATGACGAGGTCGGTGTTCTGGAGGTAGGCGAGCAGCACCCACTGCATGTGCTGCCAATGGAGGTGGAGCGGGCGCGTGAGCAGAAGCAGGGTGATGAGAACGCCGTAGTAGAGGGGAAAGATGCGAAGGGCGCGGCGGGCGTAGAACTTGCGGAAGAAGCGCGGATCGCCGAGCGAATCGTAGAGGATGCCGGTGATGAGGAGGCCGGAGAGGACGAAGAAGAGATCGACGCCGTGGGCGCCGAAGACGGAGATGTGCTGGAGCGCGCGGATCACGGGTCCGGGCGGATTTCCGGCAAAGAGGTGGGAGGCCATGACGCCGAGGATAGCGAGCCCGCGCAGGCCATCGAGGGCGGGGATGTGCCGCGAGTAGGGACCGGGTTCGGAGGCGCGGGTTGAGTGAGTGGGGAGCATCGGAAGAGGTGCTGCGGGAGCTGCTGCCGGGTTGTTTGGGACTCGTTGTGGGAGGTGCTCCGGTGGTTCCTTGCGAGTTGAGATGGCGGGCTGGGAGATGGGGCCGGGCTGCTCTATGCGCGCGGGACTAGGAGCGGCCGATGAGGACACCGGCGGCGAAGACCAGGCCGCCACCGACGATGACCTGGAGGCAGGAGAGGGCGAAGCTGGTTTTGAAGTAGCGGAATCGGATCCAGGCGATGGCGACGAGTTCGACGCCGACGACGCCGTAGGCCCACACAAGCGCGGTATGGACGTTCGGGAGCAGGAACGGAAGGGTGTGAAGGAAGCCGCCGATAAACGTCATCAGGCCGGTGACGATGCCGCGGAAGACGGGGTTGCCGCGACCGGTGAGTTGGCCATCGTCGGACAGACCTTCCGAGAACGCCATCGAGATGCCGGCGCCTACAGCCGAGGCCGCGCCGATAAGGAAGACCGTGTGCGAGCTGCCGGTGGCGAAGGCGGTGGCGAAGATGGGTGCGAGGGTGGAGACGGAGCCATCCATGAGACCGGCGAGGCCCGGCTGGACGATGCGGAGGACGAAGTTCCTATCGTCGGTGATGAGCTCGGACAGCTCGCTGAGATTGGGCAGGCTCTGGGACATGACGGAGGTCCGGGTGAGGCGTTGGTTGCTACTGGATCTGGGTGGGTCGGAGCGGGTATCTGGAGAGAAATATTAGTCTGGTGGTTGAGCGTGTACGCCGCCGTATGCGATTTGCTGCGCGGGCGGGCCCGAGCGTTTGCTGAGGCTCTTTGCGAGCTCTTTGCCGAGGCTACGAGACCGGGGCCCTGACGTCCGGGTGGAACTTCTGTGCCGAGACGAAGGTGCGCCGCCGCTGCCAGGAGCATGTTGCCGGGCTCAGGGCAGCGGCGCGAGCGGGTTCAGCGTCCGCGATTCCCGCGGGTGGGACGAGCTCCGGAGTTGCCGCGCGGACCGGAGGAGCGTCCCGCCGAAGGTCCTTGGCTCGAGCTCGATCCACCGGGGCCGGAGCGGCCGTTGGACGCTCCGCCACGGAAGGCGCGGTTTGCGGGACGGCTGGAACGGCTGCGATCCCCCGAGCCGTTCTGGTTGCCGTTGGGGCCGCTGCTGCCGTCGCTTGGGGAGGGCGCGTCGGAGGACTTCCAGGAGCGGGTTTCGAGCGCCATCAGATCGCCGTTGCTGGCGGTGTCGAGAGGCTTGTTGCGCTCCTCCTTTTCGAGGTTCTTGTCGGCCTCGCGCCAATCGAACTTGACCTTGAGCTCGCGTTCGAACTTGCGGGCATCGGAGCGCTCCTGCGGCATGACAAAGGTGGTCGCGATGCCCTTTGCGCCGGCGCGGCCGGTACGGCCGATGCGGTGGACGAAGTCGTCGGACGCATTGGGCAGGTCGTAGTTGACGACGTGCGCGATGTCCTGAACATCGATGCCGCGGGCGGCGACGTCGGTGGCGACGAGGATGCGGTGCTTGCCGGTCGAGAAGCCCTTGAGAGCAGCGGTGCGCTGGGACTGCGAACGATCGCCGTGGATGGCGTCGGCGTCATGACCGAGACGCTCCAGTTTCTTGGCGATGCGGTCGGCGCCGTGCTTGGTGCGTGAGAAGACGAGAAAGGTTCCCTTCTCCTCGGTGAGCATCTGGTTGAGCAGGCCGAGCTTCTGATCCTGCATGACGGTGTAGACGCGGAGTTCGACCTGGTCGGAGGGCTTGGAGGCGGAGCCGATCTCGATGCGGACGGGACTCTTGACGTAGTCGCGAACGATCTCAGTGATGTTGGCGTCGAGGGTGGCGGAGTAGCACATGGTCTGGCGCGTCTTTGGGAGGGCGCTGACGATGCGGCGGATGGCGGGAAGGAAGCCCATGTCGAGCATGCGATCGACCTCATCGAGGACGAGCATGTCGACGGAGCCGATGTTGACCTCGCGGCGGCGGAGAAAGTCTTCGAGGCGGCCGGGGGTGGCGACGACGAGACGCGGTCCGCGATCGAGGTGATCGAGCTGCGTGTTCTCGGACAGGCCGCCGCAGACGAGCACGGAATCGTGCCGGGCCTGGGGGACGAGCTTGGCGTAGGCCTCGAGGACCTGCATGGCGAGCTCGCGCGTGGGGAGCAGGATAAGGGCGCGGACTGGGCCGCGCTTGCCGCGGGCGGAGGGGACCGAGGTGGCTTCGAGCCGCTCGATCATGGGGATCAGGAAGGAGAGCGTCTTTCCGGTGCCGGTGGAGGCGGTGGCAAGGATGTCCTTGAGCTCGAGCGCGGGCGGGATGGCCTTGGCCTGGACGGGTGTGGGGATTAGGAAGCCAGCATTGGTGAGGCGGGTCTTCAGCGAATCGGAGACGTTGAAATCGGCGAAGCGGACGCCCTCGGCGAGCGGCAGGTTGATGGGGGGGGTGGGTACAACGGGGCCAGAGGCCTGAAGATCCAGGGTTGCGGAGGTCAAGTGTGTTCCTTAGTAAGAGGTGAGGTGCGGCGAGGACATATGCAGCGATGCTTGGCTCCCGTGCGGGAGGCAGCATGGATTGGATCAGCATTGCTGTCGTTGACGGCGAAGCTTTGCTGCTGCGAGGCGAGGCTACCGTCCGTTGACGGGCCTTCCAGCCAGAGCAACCAGCCGAGCCTTCTTTGTCGGGAAGGGTAACGGGTGGGGAGGAGGCGAATCGCAGTCTCTGGCCAGGCCTGACGGGATCGTTCGCGATCCACAAGAGGTCTTTGCCTGCGAAGCCTTTGCACCTAAAGCTTGATGCCAGATCAGCATAGCACAGAAGCGCTGACGTCCCAAGAGCGAGCGGGGATTTGGGCAGCGGGGAGTTACCGTGAAGGTGCAGCGGCGACGAATGGGCAGCATGCGAGCGGGCCTCCGTGGCCGTTCCATCATGCTTGCGACTTGTAAGATGGCGCAGTGGACCCCGCCATTCTGGACGAGCGCCTCCAACCCGCCGAGACGATGGATCTGCTGTCGCACGTGCCGGCCGATGACGCTGCGGAGGTTCCCCTCGCGGCTGCTGGACGCGGAACGGCGGCGACGTTTACGCGCAACTCGGCGCTGAGTGTGGTGCGGCTGCTGGTATCGACGGCGGTGGCGCTGATCCTGCCGGCATACCTGACGCACACGCTGCCGGTGAAGACGTATAGCGCGTGGGTGTTGATTCTGCAGATGAGCGCCTATGTGGGCTACCTGGACTTCGGCGTTCAGACGGGGATTGCGAAGTATGTTGCCGAGTACGAGGCGCGGGGCGACTCGGCCGGTGCGGGTATGCGGGCGAGCGCGGGGCTGGCTATCATGTGCGTCACCAGCATGCTGGGCGCGCTGCTGACGCTGTTTCTGGCGTGGCGCGTTCCGCAGCTGTTTCGCGAGATGCCGGATGCGATGCACCGCGACGTTCGCATCAGCCTGGTGCTGGTCGGGATCTCGCTTTCGTTCGGCCTCCTGTGCTCCACTTTTTCGGCTGTCTTCCTGGGCTTGCAGCGGTATGCGGTGCCGATGATTCTGGCGCTCGTGAACCGCATCCTGTTTACCGCTGCGGTGATGTCCGCCGTGTTCTTTCACCAGAGCCTGGCGGTGATGGGGGCCCTGGTCGCGATGGTGAACGTTGCGACGGGGGTGCTGCAGTTTGGCGCCTGGCGGAGGCTGGCGGGCACAGTCCGGCTGAGCCTGCGGGGGCTGGATTACCCCGTGTTGCGGAAGATGGTGGCATACTGTTCGGCGCTCGCGGTTTGGACGCTGGCCATGCTGTTCGTCAGCGGCCTGGACGTGACGATCGTGGGTCGGTACGACTTCGGGCAGACGGCCTTTTATGCAGTGGCGACCATGCCGACAAACTTCATGATCTCGCTGATGGGAGCGGCGCTGGCGCCGCTGCTGCCGACGGCGTCGGCGATGAGTGTCGACCGCGAGTCAAAGGAGATGGGCGACCTGCTCTCGCGGGCGACCCGGTACTCGACCATTCTTCTGCTGCTGTGCGGACTTCCGCTGCTGGTGGGCGGCCCCTGGCTGCTGCGGATGTGGGTGGGACCGGGATACGCGGCCCAGACCTCCGTGTACCTGCGGGTTCTGGTGCTCGCCAATCTGGTGCGCAACCTGTGCCTGCCGTATGCGGGCATGCTGCTGGCGACCGGGAGACAGAGGGTGGCGATCGCCGGAGCGACGGCCGAGGCGCTCGTGAACCTGGGGACCAGCGTGTACCTGGTGCAGCGGATCGGTGCGATCGGCGTTGCTTATGGCACACTGCTGGGCGCGTTTGTCAGCGTGGGCATGCACTTTGCGCTGAGCATGCACTACACCTCCTCGACGTTTTCGGTGTCGCGGATGCGACTGTTTCTGGGCGGAGTTGTGCGACCACTGATTATCGCAATTCCATCTCTTCTGCTGGTCCGTTTGTGGTGGTCGCGCTCCCCGCCAACCATGCTCCTAGAGATCTGGCCAGTATGGGCGGTGTCTACCCTTCTGTTGGCCTGGTACGGGACGCTGGATGTCGAAGAGAGAGGCAGGGTGACGGGAACGGTGGAGGCGCAAGTTAAGAGACTCACCCGCTACAATTAGTGCAGTGGAAGCGCAACGTTTTTGAGCGTTTATGGAGCGTATTTCAGGATGGAACGTGATTTTGAGTTTGCTTATTGGAGATCACGCGCGACTCGTTTCGCCAGGCGGAAGGTGGCAATCAGACCATACCTTCCAGCCTATCGACAAACTCCGCCGAGGCGGTTGGAGATGAGCTCAGCGTGGACAGGTATCGAGACTGTTTTGCAGGAACTTATCGAGCGTGTGCAGATCGGAACCAGCCGTTGTCTGGAATTCGGTGTTGAGTACGGGTTCTCAACCGTGGCCCTCTCGTCCTACTTCGACTCGGTCGTAGGAGTCGATACGTTTCTCGGCGACAAGCACACGAACAATATCAAGGACATCTACGACGAGACGGTGAGCCGGCTAGCGCCGTTTAACAATATCCGCCTGGTCCGAAGTGACTACCGAGACTTCATCAAGAGCGATGACAGCAGCTACGATTTGATCCACGTTGACATCATTCATACCTATGCTGACACCTTTGCGTGTGGCCTGTGGAGCGCGAAGCACTCCAAGTGCACCCTCTTCCACGACACGGAGTCTTACCCCGAGGTAAAGCAGGCGGTGGTGGACATTGCTCGGTCCACGGGCAAGAAGTTCTACAACTTCGAAGAGAGTTATGGCCTTGGGATCCTGGTTTGAGGATGTCGGTAGCAGGGAGCAGCTTCCGTTGATGGAGGAAGGGGTGGATCAGAACGGTCGTCACCAGATCGGTGAAGGCTCTCCGTCTCACCTGGCGACTTCGCCGACGCCGCTGGTCGAGGTACTGCTCGCAACGTACAACGGGGAGCGTTTCCTGCGGGAGCAGATCGAGTCGATCCTGGCCCAGGACTACGGCCGTTTGTGTGTCCTGGCGCGGGATGACGGATCGAAGGATGGGACGCGCGCAATTCTGGAAGAGTACGTGGAGCGGGATCCGCAGAGGTTTCGCATGCTCGGCGCGGGGGAGGCGACCGGGAGCGCGAAAGGGAACTTTGTGCGGCTGATGCAAGCATCGACTGCGCCGTATGTCTGCTTCGCCGATCAGGACGATGTGTGGCGGACGTGGAAGTTGAGCCTCCAGATGGCGAAGATGAGGGAGATGGAGGCCAAGCACGGACCAGAAACGCCGCTGCTGGTCTTCAGTGATCTCGAGATCGTGAATGACAGGCTGGAGACCTTGCACGGATCGTTCTGGAAGCATCAGCGGATTACGCCGGAGCGGATTGGGCAGCTGAACCGTTTGCTGACGCAGAATGTCGTCACCGGATGTACGGCGTTGATGAACCGGCCACTGGTGGAGGCGGGGATGCTGATGCCGGGGGAGTCTTTTATGCACGACTGGTGGATCGCCCTGATGGCCGCAGTCTTCGGTGCGGGTGCTTTCCTTCCGCAGCCGACGGTGCTCTACCGGCAGCACGGCGCAAACGTGCTGGGCGCGGTGGAGCATGCGCGCCCGAACCTGATTCCGAAGTGGCGATGGCATGTGATGCGCAAGCGGCAGTGGGACGTAAGCGAGCGGCAGGCACGAGCTGTGTCGCGGATCTTCGAAGGGAGGCTGCCGCGGCATTCCGCAGAGATATTGCGGGCGTTTGAGCGATGCGAGACGAGCCCGAACCGGGTGGTACGGACGGGAACGCTGCTCTGGCACCGCTTTCTGCAGACTGGTGTGCGCGGCAACCTGGCAACTCTCTGGTATCTATGGGACATGGATCGGGCAAAGAGGGACGAGGCGGCCAGAAACATCGAGGTCCAGGTTGAGGGTTGAGGCGACTGAGACCGGGGGCGAAATCTTGGCGGTCGTGGTGCTCTACCAGTTGCAGGCAGAGGCGAGCGCGGCCTTTCTTGGTATGCGCCACGCGATCGAAGGCGCGGCTGACACTAGACGTGAAGTGGAACTGATGGTGTGCGACAACACGCCGTACGACCAGCCGGCGCCGCGGGGATTTGCGGGGGTGTACTCGAGGGACCCGACGAATCCGGGGCTGGCCAGGTGCTACAACCGGGCGCTGGCGCGAGCGAAGGAACGGGGAGCGGCGTGGCTTCTGCTGCTGGACCAGGACACGACGGTGACGCCCGAGTTTCTCCACGAGGCGCAGCGGCTGGTGGCGGAGATCGACGGACGGAGGCAGCCTGGGGGAGGCAGGGAACTGAATGGAAGCAGGGAGATCGTGGCGCTGGTTCCGAAGCTGGTCGACGCGCGAGGCGTGGGGATGTCGCCGCATCCTCCGCCGACGTGGCGTCACTTCGGCGCGGATCTTGAGTGGACGGGGGTTGCCGAGCGGCGGCTTTGCGCGTTCAACTCAGGCGCAGTGGTGCGGGTGAGCGCGATCGAGGCGATCGGCGGCTTTCGGGAGGACTTCCCGCTGGACTTCCTGGATCATGCGACGTTTACGCAGATGCAGAGCAACGGCGGACGTGTGTACGTGATGCGGTCGCGGCTGGCGCATGAGTTGAGTCTGAGCGGACCGAAGAGGCCGGGATTTTCGGTTTCAAGACACCGGTCCTCGGTCGAGGCGGAGTGCAGGTTCTACCGTGAGTTTGGGACGGCGATGGACCGGCTGTATCTGAAGACGCGGCTGCTTCGCCATGCCCTCGGCGCGGCGGTGAAGCGGGGCGACTGGGAGAGGGCCGGGTATATGGCGGCGGCCGCGGTGGGACGTTCGCCGGTACGAGCGGGAAGGCCGGCGAAGCGTTGAGAATGGTTGCGGTGCTGGTCCTGTACCAGCGGGGGCCGGTGGAGAGCGAGAGCTTCAACTCGCTCCTGGCGCTGGCTCGGTCGCGGCCGGAGCTGGTGCGAGGGATGGACCTGCTGGTCTGGGACAACTCGCCCGAGGCGCATGCCGTGCCCGCCGCGCCCATGCGTATGCGGTACCGCTCGGCGCCGGGGAATGCGGGCCTGCGACCGGCGTACGAGGAGGGCCTGCGGATGGCGCGGGAGGCCGGGGCGGAGTGGCTCCTTCTGCTGGACCAGGACACGGTGCTGACGATGGAGTTCCTGGAGGAGCTGCGGTCGACGCTGCCAGGGATGCCGGCGGAGGTAGGTGCAGTGGTTCCAAAGCTGGTGTACGCGAAGGGGGTGCACTCGCCGCACCTTCGGCCGCGGATGTCGCATGGGACGGTGGCAGCAGGATTTTGTGGGATGGCGCATGGAGAGGTGAGCGCGTTCAACTCCGGAGCGGCGATGCGGGTGAGCGCGGTGACTGGGGCTGGAGGATTTCCGGAGGCGTTTCCAATGGAGTATCTCGATCACGCCATGTTTCGTGCGCTGCAGGCGGCGGGGGGACGGGTGTGGGTGATGCGATCGTCGCTCGAGCATGATCTCTCGACGGTGCGCCTCCGGGGAGAGGCGTCGCTGGCGAGGTACCGGCGGGTGCTTAGGGCGGAGCGTGAGTTTTATCGCAGCGGGGGGGCGGCGGACCGGGCGTGGTATCGACTGCGAAGGCTGAAGCAGGGCGCCGGACACCTGGTGAAGGTGGCTGACAAGCGGTTCGCACTGTGGGACGCGAGGGCAGCGCTGGGTTGGCTGGGGAGCGAGGACGGCTGATGAAGCCGAAGTCGCATCGGTTGAACGAGAAGCCCATAATTGAACGAGAGGCCCATCGCTTAGACGAGAAAGCCGCATCCGTTGTGGACGCGGCCTGCTTGCGGGTGAACTGCGGATCGGGTTAGATGTGGCAGCTCACCATGCCGCGCTTTTCGAGGTACTTCTGGTGGTACTGCTCGGCCTTCCAGAAGGTCTCGGCGGGCACAACCTGGGTCGCGATCGGCTTGCGGAAGCTGCCGGAGGCGTTAAGTTCGGCGATCTTGGCACTGGCCTCGGCGGCCTGTGATTCAGTCTCGGTGAAGACGACGGAGCGGTACTGCGATCCCCAGTCGGGCCCCTGGCGATTGACCTGGGTGGGATCGTGGAGCGCGAAGAAGGCGTCGAGAAGGGTCTCGAAGGAGATGCGGCCGGGGTCGAAGGTGATCTGGACGACCTCTGCGTGGCCGGTGCGATCCGTACACACGTCCTTGTAGGTCGGGTGGTCGAGGGCGCCTCCCTCGTATCCGACTGCGGTGTCAAGGACACCATTCATCTCAGCGAAACGGGCTTCAACGCCCCAGAAGCATCCTGCGCCAAATGTTGCCTTTTCTGTTGCCACGTGTCCGTACCCCTCGGTCCCAAATCTTTACCTGCTATTGGATGCGCGCGACCTGCATTTGTCATCACGCGGATGGAAACAGCGGGAGTAATTGTGCCCGGCCTGAGCGAGATCGTCAAGCGTGAACAATTCTTTCGGCCGGGCTGGGAGCCCTAGGGTAATGAGTGTGTGCAACCTTGCTGGGCCGGGCGTTTGCCGGGAGCCCCTCCAGACCGGAGCCTGGGGAACGGGCTCAGGTCTGGAGGCGCTGCTGGCGCTTGTCTCTACGGTACGGCTTGCGGACATGTACTGCTGACAACCAGTCTGCTTGCGATCCCAAGGTTGGTCTGCGCGGACTTCACCAGCGTTGCGAGACTGCTATAGAGCGTTGTGCCTTTTCCGAGGAGACTGGGGAACGTCCCTACCTCCGCAGACACGAAGTTGATGTTTTTCGCGACGAGGTCGGCGGGCCCACCAATACGGATGATGTCTCGCACGTCCGTGTTATCGAGCCGTACCACTGCCAGCGTGTTCGTTCCGGTGCTGTAGGTTGCAGCGTCCAACTTGCGTTGCCCGAGCGCGGTTGTGTACAGGTTCTGTGCCTTGACCAGGGTTGTAGCGACGTCGTTCATGGACTTCGCGGCTGCGGGATAGTTGTTGACGCAAGCGACCGGAGACGGTGTATCGATAGGTGCTGGCGCCGGAGCCGGAGGCATGATCGGCGGAACCGGGACTGGCGTTGGAACCGGTGCCGGGTTTGGCGCCGGTGCCGGTGCCGGGGTGGGCGCCGGTGCCGGTGAGGGTGCAGGTTGGGGGGCGGCGGCCTTTACGAGCGTGACGACCACGTTGTAGACGATCTTCGGATCGGTCGATGGGGACTGCGCACCGAGGGGCGCAGCAAACAGGAGCAACGCCAACGCAAGCTTCATGGTCGAGCCTCTTATTGGAGCTGCTGGATGCTGAGTGAGGCGCTGGTGAGGCCTACGGGACGGGGGGAGTCGATCGAAGCGAAGAGGTCTACCGTCTGTCCGGCGGAGAGCTGCGCGATGCGGACATTGCTGAAGCCGTTGCGGAGACCGGAGGTGGTGTTCCAGAGGTAGGAGGGGCTATCGAAGTGACCGGTGTTGACGCCCTGGCCGTAGCTCATGCCGGGAGTGACGGAGTCGACGAGGCGGACGTTGGAGATGATGAGGTAGGTGCCCGTGACGGCGACGGTGTAGGTGCTTGCACTGGCGTTCCAGCCGGAGGCGGTGTCGGTGACGATGTGGGGAAGGGAGACGGTGCTGAAAGATCCACCGATGGTCTGTCCGTCGGTGTTGCCGTTTGAATCTCCGGCTTCCACGCGCAGCATGGCCAGGTTGCCGGCCGAAACGGCAGTAACGGCCGGCATGGCGACGGAGACGGGTACGGTGATGGTGGTGGTGACGCCGTTCTGGGTGGAGGTGGTGGTGCCGACGGTCACGGTCTGCGCGCCCGCGACGGCGGTGGCAAACACAAGAGCTGAGAGTGTCAACTTGATCATTATTTCTCCATTGCGGCACCGCTCTAAATGTCGGAGTGCCCGTATCTGGACCTTAAGGGAGGGGACGATTCGGAACCATACCTCGATCTGGGCAGCCCTCCGACGCAAGGGGTATAGGGGAAGGAGGGAGGGGGAGACGTGGCTGGAGGCGATCGGCGAGACGGACCGGCCGGGCGCTATACTCCGCGGGGTGCGTACCTGGTCGCTCTATGTCACTCAGGCAGTGGTTCTGGGGTTGGTGTCGGCCACGGCGGTCTACAACCTGGAGGCGCTGCAGTACAGGTTTGGCGGCTATGACCTTAGTCCGCTGATCGATGTTGGATGGCGTGTGCTCTCGGGCCAGGCGCCGAACCGCGACTTCGTCTGCACCTTTCCACCGCTGCTCTACCTGATCGCCGCGGGAGCGTTTCGGATGTGGGGCGTGGAGTGGCATTCGCTGGCGCTGGCGGGATCGCTGTGCGCGGTTCTGCTGACGCTGCTGGGGCTGCGCGTCTGTGCCCTGCTGCGAGCGCCTGTCGGGCAGAGTTCGGCCGCGCTTGCTAGCGTCGTCTTTGGCGCGGCGCAGATGCTTCCTCTGCTGGTGGTGGGGCACCCGTGGCACTCCGCGCTGAGCGCCTCGGTGGCCGCGTACACGCTTCTGGCGAGCTATGCGGTGGTGAGGAACCGGAAGGCGGGAGCAGGTGTCCGGTGGGAGTGTCTGGCGCACGCGGGTGTGGGCATGGCGCTGCTGTTGATCTCCAAACCGAACTCTGCGTGGCCTGCGATGCTCGTGTGCCTGGCGGCGCTGGCGCTGGCGCGCGTGCCGGTCTGGACGCTTACTTCCATGGTCGCCGCCGGAGCTGCAGTCGACTGCCTTCTGCTGCGGGCCGTGCACACCGATCTGCTGGCGATGGCTTGGACGGACGTGCGTCTGACCGGGCGATTCGTGCCGAGCAGGATCGCGCTTGGGATCTTCGAGGATCCGAGTGTGGCCGGCGGTCTGGCGACGTTTGTCGTGTTTCTGCTGATTGCTCCGCTGCTGGGGCCGATGGCGCGCCTGGCGTGGGCGGAGCGGCGGCGCCTCTTTCGTGACCCGGCGCTGGTGCTGGCGACAGGCGGGTGTGCGGTCGCGCTGCTCGGATTCTGCACCGACGTTGAAGTGAAGATTGTGGATACGCCACCGCTCCTGATCGGATCTCTGCTGCTGGCGCTTGAGAGCGGAGAGGGGCTGATCCCGCATCGGAGATCGCTGCTGCGGTCGGCCGCCGGTCTGACCGTGGTCGCGATCTTTCTTTCGGCGACGCGTGCGCGGATGCAGTTTGTCGGGCCGTGGGCGGAGGACAGCTGCGGCGCTCGCGTGGAGCTTCGGGATGCCTTCTTCGGAGAGTTCTACGGGTGCGCGCCGTTCGGGGGTGTGCTGGCGGAGACGGACGCGGCGCTTGCGATGCATCCCGAAGCGAAGGTGTTCTTTGGATCGCGCATGGAGTTTCTGTATGCGCGCGACCGGATCCGGTCGCCGGAACAGCTTCCGCTGTGGTGGGATCCGGGGACGTCGTATCCCCTGGCGATGGAAGCGGAGGTTGCGAGCGCGTGGAGGGATCACGGCTTCGATCTGCTGATGTTTCCGCGTTCGGAACGGGTCGGCATCCCCGCGAGGATCTTGAACGATATGGATCGCGACTACGTGATTTCGCCGGGGACGAAGTACGTGGACGTGTACCTGCGGCGGAGATAGCGGTTCACGGCGGGAGACTGTCGGACTTAGCGTGACTGGTCTACTAGCTAGACCGGCGGACGTTGGGGCGGCGGCGATTGGCCCTGGGTGGGACGGGCTTCTTGAGCTGAGCGGCCTCGGGGAGCTGGCGCTTGCGCTCGACCTTTTTGCCCTTGGCGGCGCGGTCGAGCGCGGTGACCTCGCCGGGGGTGAGTTCGCGGAAGCTGCCGGGCTCGACGTCGAGCTGGAGCGCGCCGTAGGCGATGCGGCGGATCTTTTCGACGTGGTGGCCGATCTCCTCGAACATCTTTCGGAGCTGGCGGTTGCGACCTTCGGTGAGCGTGACCTCGAACCAGGGGTTGTCGCCGCCGCGGACCTCCACGATCTGGGCGGGGGCGGTGACGATGCGGTCGCGGCGGCCGGCGCGGATCTCGTCCAGACGGCCGCGATCGATCATGACGCCGCGGCGGAGCTGGTCGATGGCCTCAGGCGTGGGGACGCCGGAGACCTTGACGAGGTAGGTCTTGAGCACACCGGCGGAGGCCTTCGAGAGAGAGTTGGCAAGGTCTCCGTCGTTGGTCATGAGCAGCAGACCTTCCGAGAGGTAGTCGAGGCGGCCGACGGGGTAGAGACGCGGCAGCTTGAGGTGGGGGCCGGACTTCGGGAGCACCAGCAGGTCGGCAACGGTGGCGCGCTTCTGCGGGTCGGTCAGGGTGGTGACGTAGCCGCGCGGCTTATTGAGCATAAAGTAGCGCTGCTGCTCCGGGGCCCCAAGGAGCTTTCCGTCGACGCGGATGTGATCCTTGTGCGGGTCGGCTTTTGTACCCAGTTCGGTGACGACCTTGCCATTGACCTCAACGCGGCCTTCGAGGATGATCTCCTCGGACTTTCTGCGGGAGGCGATGCCGGCCTGGGCGAGGATCTTCTGGAGCCGATCGCCCTCGGGCGCGGGGACCGGATCGATGTCGGTGCGGGACGCTTTCGGTGCTTGCGGCATGGATCAATTATGACGCTTTCGCGGGAGGGCGCCCGCCCGGGGGAGGGGATGTATTGGGAGAGCTTCCTTTGTTGGCTTGCTGGACGGCGCCCGACGGCGGAGGCGACAGGTTGCTGCCGAAAAGCTGGTCAGGTTAGTCGCGCCTGCCTCCGCCGAAGACGCGGGTGAGAGCGAGGAAGATGTTAAGGCCGTCGAGGTAGATGCTCAGAGCGAGTTCGACAGGGGTCTGGCCATCGCCGCCGGCGCGGATGCGCATGAAGTCCACCACGACGAGAACGCTGAAGATAATGAGGGTGAGCCAGGAGTAGACGGTCGGCTGAATGAAGTGGAAGAAGGCCGAGAGGATGCCCGCGATGATGAGGGCGAGCAGGGCGCCCGCGGCGATGCCGCCGATGCGGCGGTAGTTGAAGTGGGCGAACTGCGCCCCGATCCCGAGCACGCCCATGCCGACGCCCGTGGTGACCGCGGCATTGAAGATGGCGCCCGAGTGTCCGGTGTGAGTGAGCAGGCGGATCCAGGGGCTGATCTCGAAGCCGAGAACGACGGCTAACGCAAGGAAGAGGGTGAACGAAAGGACGGGCGTGGCGCGGGTGAGGCGCACGGCGAAGATAAGGGCGAAGCTCGCGATGACGCAGATCCAGAGCACCCCTGAGCCGGAAAGGGCCGGAGCGAAGTAGACGCCGAGTGCGGAGGCGAGGAAGCCGAGCGAGGCGATGCCCAGGACCTGCGGCAGAAGCGCGGTGCCGGCGCGGGCTTCAATGATGACAGGGGAGTTGCCGTAGCCCGGGCGGCCGGGGGTCCGGACGGGAGCTGGGGTGAGCGAGCCGAGGTTCATGGGTGTGGTCTCTCCTTCAGGGAGACGCATGCTATGCGACGAGGCGAAGTCTTAGAGGTGAGCGATGAGCCTGGTTTGCTGCTGCGCTGGCAACGGCGTTAGAGCTTATTGGTATCGATCGCAGGGGTGCGTTCCAGGCCGTCGGGGGCGGGCCTGAGGGGCTGGTCGGGAGCGTACTCGTTGTCGCCCTCGGGGGTTGCCACGGTGGAGGGCTGGCGAGTCTGCGGGTTGTCCGGGGAGTCGCGCGGGTCGTCCGGGTTAGGTGTAAGGGTGCTGCCGATAGGTTTGGCCATGCTTACTCCTCCGGCTGGCTCCGCTGCGGTGGATGGGTGTCGGGATCGTCGTCGGAGCGAGGCGTGGCCGGGCCTGGGAAAACAGGTAGGTCTGAGGGTCGGCCGTCGGGGCTTACGCTCTCGACGGTTGCGCCGTCGCCATCGGCCTGCGGCTCGGTCGAGTTCTTCTCCTGCTCGAAGGTCTCGCTGAGCGGGACTTCAACGGATTGGTTGTAGCGCGCGAGCTCGGGATCGGCGTGGGCGCTCTCTGGGGACGTGGGTGGGGGCATCTGTCTCTCCTGCTGGTATGCGTCGTCTGCGACGGAGTCGATATCCGCGAGCTCGCCGGCCATCTTCTCGAACTCTTCGATGCTGGGGAGCTCGTTGACGTCCCGCAGGCCGAAGCGCAGAAGGAAATCCTTTGTGGTCCTGTAAAGAATTGGGCGGCCGACTACGGGCTTGCGACCGGCGGTGGTAACGAGCTTTCTGGCCATCAGCGATCCCAGGACGCCGCCCGAGTCGACGCCGCGGATCTCCGAGATCTCGGGTGCGGTGACGGGCTGCTTGTAGGCGACGACGGCCAGGGTCTCGAGGGCCTGCAGGGTGAGCTTGAGGGGCGGCTTCAGGGACCGGACGAAGCCGCGCACCGCGTCGTGGAACTCGGGCTTGGTGGCCAGACGGAAGCCGCCGGCGACCTCGCGGATCTCGAGGCCGCGGTCGGAGCTGGCGTAGTCGCGGACGAGCTCGTCGAGCAGGGAGCGGAGGAAGTCGCGCAGGGTGCGGGCGCGCCGGCGCTCGTCACGGGCGGTCTGCCCGGGGCTGGGATCGGAGACCTCGCCGGAGGTCGAGGGCGGATGGAGAGGGACCGCGGAAACCTGGCTGCGGTCGCTTCCCTGCTCCTCTAAAGTTGGCTGGAGACGGCCTGGTTGAGCATACGGCTCTTCGGGCTCGGGGTGATCCAATATTCCCTGACTCAATACCTCCTGATTGAGGTCGTCAGGCGCGGCAGGATAGGGGAGATTGTCCTCGTCAAACGCACCCTCGAGCGAGAGCGACCGCTGGGCGGAGGCGCTGCGGTCGAGTTCGGCCTGCGCCTCGTTGCCGAGCAGGCCGATCAGCTGGGCAAGCGTTACGGGCTCTTCGGCGGCGTAGATGACGGCTTCGATCTTGGCTTTGAGACTCATTCCCTGACCTTCCGTGGGAGCGGGGGCGCCTCTGTTGGAGGAGGTTCCCCCAGCATAACAACCACGGCATCACAACCAAGGGTACGAGAGCGGCTGGGGAACCCTTCGGAGACAGCCTTCTACTGAAGGGCGGAGACGTGGACGTAATCGAAGCTGGCGGTGAAGCCCGGCCTGTTGCCCGCGTAAAGGCAGATCCTGGCCGAGCTGCCCAGCGAGTTGATCCAGGTGCCGCCGCGGGTCCATGTGCGGCCGTCCTGGCTTGAGTAGGCGGTGTAGGTTTCCTTGCCGTCGACGGTGCGTTTGGCGATGCGGAGCCAGGCGTCTACCGTGGTCGGGAGGGCGGGGGTGGTCGAGAGGGCGGGCGGGCCCAGGTTGGTGGCGCCGGCTGACGGGTACCCGGAGGCGGCCGGGGCGGTCTGCTTGTAGAACTCGATCTGGCGGGTGTCGGAGTTCGAGTACAGGTCGAGCCGCATGAGGTTCGTGTCGCTGCCGTAGAGGAGGAGGCCGGCCTGCGCGTAATTATTGCCGGAGCCGCTGACGGGGAGATCCACTGACAGCCGGGTCTCGACGATGTAGTCCGTGGCGGGAGCGGGTTCGGTCAACAGCGGGAGATTGGCGAGGACGCCGAGGCTGTCGGCGGCGACGGTCGGGATCGTGTAGGCGGAGCCGTTGAGGGTGTACCTTTGGGCGCCGTGGAGGAAGCTCCACTGGGGGCTGAGCGTGGTGGTGTTGAACTCGTCCGAGAGGGCGGGGATCAGGGTCTGAGGGGCGTCGATGGGGTTCGGCGCGGGAGCGGTGTAGGCGTTGCCAGAGCCGGGCTGGGCTGCGGGAGCGGGCTGGGGCGAAGCGCTGTCGGAGGGGCCGTAGCCGCCGCGGGTGACGGGCCATCCGTCGATCCAGTCAATCGCGTCGAGCAGAGCGGGACGGGCCGTGTATAGGGCGCGGCCGGTGTAGAACGGCTGCGCGAGCGGGATGGCGTGGTAGAGAATGTAGTCCTGTCCGGCCTCGTCGGTGAACAGGACGTTGCCGCCGGGGCCGACGAAGCTGTTGCCGTTCTGGGCGAGGGCAATGTTGCCGCCGGGGTTCACGCCGTTGAGGGAGTTCCCCTGCTGGTCTAGGAATGGGCCTAACGGCGTGGAGGCCCGGCCGACGAAGACGTTGTATCCGGAGAGCGGGCCGTTGCAGCAGTTCGTAGACGAGGCGAAGAGGTAGAAGAAGCCGCCGTGAAACCACCAGTTACCGCCCTCGTAGCGATTGTCGGCGGCGATGCGCACCTCGGAGCCGGGGTCCGTGGTGAGGCCGTCGGCGGAGAGCTTGCGGACGAAGATGCCGCCATCGAAGGAGCCGAACAGTAGGTAGCGCTGGCCGGAGGCGTCCTGGATCTCGTCGGGATCGATCGTGGAGCGGAAGCGGCCGTTGCAGCAGACGGAGGGCGAGGTGGGCTGGGGCTCCACGACGGGGACGCCGTGATCGACAAACGGGCCTTTCGGCGATGAGCTGACGCCAACGCCGATCGCGGCCCCGCTGCCGGCCAGGTTAGAGCTCGGGCTGGCGTAGAAGAGGAGGTACTGGCCGTTGATGACCTTGATGGCCGGAGCCCAGAGCTGACCGTTGGGCGCCCAAACGGGCAGCCCGGTGAAGGCGTCGCCGTCGTACTTGTAGTGAATGAGGTCGGTGGTCTCGAAGATGTTGATGTAGTGCCGGGCGAGGTCGGTGGCGGAGAGGGCGTCGCTGGTGCAGTAGAGGTACCAGGTGTTGCTGCTGCCGGCGGTGGTGCTTGTGCTGGTGGTCTTCAGGATGGCGGGATCGGCGCAGGAGACGGCCGCCCCCACGCCGGCGACGTTGAGCGTGAGCGGGTTGGTAAAGGTCGGGGATGCCGGTGCGGTGACGCTGAGGGCGACGGAAGGGGAGGCCGAGGGAGCGTCGGCCGTGTCTCCGGAGTAGGCGGCGGTGACGGTGTGGGGTCCGGGAGAGAGTTTCGCGGTGGTGAGGATGGCGCGGCCGGTGAGGTCGACGGGAGCGGAGCCGAGGGCCGCGGCCCCGTCCGAGAAGGCGATGGTCCCGGTGGGAATCGCGGCTCCTGGGAGCGCCGGTGCGGCTACGGCCGCGAGGGTGACGGGAATTCCCTGCTGGGCCGTGATCGCCGACGCGCTGAGCGAGGTCGTGGTGGCGGCGAGCGCTGGGGCCGGGGTCGGTCCGACCTTGCTCCCAGCGCTACTCCCGGAGCTGCAGCCGGCAATCGCGAGAACCAGGCAAAGGACGAACTGGAGATGGGGAATGGTGCGGCGCAAGGTAGACCTCGGGGTTGCGCGAGAGTTGTAGCAGGTCTGGAGCGGGGAGGCAACCGAGGTCTGGGGAGAGCGAGAGAGTGTGTGGGGAGAGTCGGGCGGCGCGGTCCTCGTCCAGGTACGATCCCCGGCAACACGCCCCTCTGCCCGTCTGCGACCCACATATCGCCAGCAGCCCTCCTTCGGCCCGCTATCGTCATCCAATGGCCAACACTCTAGCCGACACTCTAGGAGCTCCCCGATGACCACTCCGTCCCCAGTCCCCGACATCCCTCCACCCCCCGGAATCGACGTTCCCCCCGGCACCCCCGCTCACGATCCCATCCCCGACCCCGAGCCCCCCTCACCCTCGCTCCCCGAATCCGATCCGGGAACCTACCAGCTTTCTAACCGAGCCTGACCAGCTCCGCACCATCCGTTCACCATCGAAACTCGTGGTCCGGGCTCGTCTGGAAACATGGTCTGGGCTTGTACAGATCATGTTCCAGGCTCGTCTAGAATCGTTGTAGCTCTTTATGAATCTGTTCATTGTCCGACACGCCAGCGCCGGTCTCCGCCGCGCCAACCCCCTCCTTGACCTCAAGCGCCCGCTCGACAAGGAAGGCAAACGTCACTGCCTCCAACTCGCGCACACCCTGAATAACCTAAACATTCAATTCGACTTGATCGTATCCAGTCCCCTCAAGCGAAGCCTCCAGACCGCCTCCCTCCTCGGCACCGAAACCGGCTACGAGGCCGAGATCCTGCTCTCGAGCGCCCTCGCTCCGGCCGCCACCCTCCCGGACTTCCAGAAGCTCCTGCGATCCCACCAGAGCTGCGAAAACCTCCTTGTGGTCGGCCATGACCCCAACCTCACCAGCTTCCTGGGCGCACTGCTCGTACCCCTGTCCGCACACTCCGCGGCCCTCGTCCGCCTCCGCAAGGGCTCGCTCGCCCGCGTAACCCTAACCCGCGGCCCGGGCGTTCTCCAGTGGATGCTCGACCCCCGCATCGTCCGTTCGCTCTACGCCACCTCAACCAAGAGCTCTCGCCGTAAGACCTCGAAGAAGAAAGCCTCCAAACCGCCTAAAGCCTCCAAGCCCTCCAAGAAGTAAATCGTCCGCGGCCCCGCTGCTCCCGTCCATGATCCCGCAGCCCCGCCCGGCATCCCACCGGCCTGATTACCCGCACAACCGGGGAGCCACACCGCACAACCGTGGAGCCACACGTATGCTGAGGTGGCAGACATCCATGGCCACCCCCACCCTTCAGGACGCCTCCCCGAGACCGGTCGGCAGCACTCCGCCTCGGGTCCTGTCGACGCAGATCGGACCCCGGCGCTCGACCGCCGTCACCCTCCTCTGCGGCCTTTGGGTGGTCCTCTTCTTCGCGTCCATCTTCGCCCCGCCCCTGCTCGACGACGCCGACAGCACCCACGCCAGCGCCGCTCGCCACATGGCCCTCTCGGGCGACTGGGTGACGCTCCACGTCAACGGCGTCCGCTACCTCGAAAAGGCGCCCCTGCCCTACTGGCTCGACGCCATCGCGTTCCGCATCTTCGGCTTCAACACCTTCGCCGCGCACCTTCCCGAGGCCCTCGCCGTCCTCCTCCTCGCCCTGCTCGGATACCGCTGGGCAGCGGAGGCCTTTGAGCGGCAGACCGCCCTCTACACCGGCCTCGCGATCCTCACCTCCGTCGGCGTCTTCCTCTTCACCCGCATCTTCATACCCGAAGTCCTGCTCTCGCTTCTGCTCTGCTCGGCGCTCTATTTCTTTCTCCAATCGCTCCGCGCGCGAGAGCGCGACATGCCCGCACCGCACCCTCTGCTCTTCCCTGCGGCCATGTGGTCCGCACTCGCTCTCGCCGTGCTCACCAAGGGCCTCGTCGCCCTCGTCTTCTTCTTCGGCGCCACGCTCGCCTACCTCCTGCTCACCGGCGATTGGAGGCGCTGGCGCCTGCTCCGTCCCATGTCCGGCATCCTGCTCCTGCTCGCCATCGCCGCTCCCTGGCACATCCTCGCCGGCCTCCGCAACACCGGCGCTGCGGACGGCCATGGCTTCTTCTGGTTCTACTTCGTCAACGAGCACTTCCTCCGCTTTCTCGGCCGCCGCATTCCGATGGACTACAACAAGCTCCCCGGATATCTCTTCTGGAGTCTCCACCTCGTCTGGCTCTTTCCCTGGAGCCTGTTCCTTCCCATCGCCGTCCTTCTCGGCATCCGCCGCGCCCGCACCTCGCGCCACCAGCCGGGCGCCGGGGTCCCGCGGCCCAGCCTCCGCTTCCGCCTCCGCCACCTCGACACCACGCGCGGCCGCACCACGCTCCTGCTCACCCTCTACTCCGCCCTGATCCTGGGGTTCTTCTCGCTCTCGACCAACCAGGAGTACTACACCTTTCCCGCCTACCTCCCCTTGCTCCTCCTCACCGCCGCCGCCCTTACCCGCGCCGAGCAGACCTTCGCCAGTGACCACGCCCTCCGCCACTGGGTCACCTTTGCCCACGTCACCTTAACGGTCCTCGGCGGGCTTGCGGCCACTACCCTCGCCTGGGGCCTCTGGACCTCGCGCCAGCTCGCCTTTGTTCCCGATATCGGCGACCTCCTGGCCCACCGCGCCGTCGGCAACTACACCCTGTCCATGTCGCACTTCTTCGATCTCACCGGACCTTCCTTCGCCGCGCTTCGCCTCCCCGCATCGCTGGCCGCGCTTGCCTTCGCCACCGGTCCCGCCATCGCCTGGCTGCTCCGGCAGCAGCGCCGCCACTTCGCCTCCACCGTCTCCATCGGCATCACCTCCGCCGCCTTCCTGATCGCCGCCCACATCGCCCTCATCCGCTTCGAGCCCATGCTCTCCTCGCAGGACCTCGCCGAAAAGATCCAGGAGCTCGAGGACGACGGCAATATCTCGCGCGACAACCGCGTCATCCTCTTCGGAGACCAGGCCTACGGCTCCTCCATCCCCTTCTACCTCGGGGAGACGGTCGACCTCGTCGACGGCCGCTCCTCCTCCATGCTCTTCGGCTCCACCTTCCCTGACGCACCGCACATCTTCCTCACCCCCGCCGATCTCCTCGCCGAGTGGGGCCGGGGTGAACGCAAGATCCTCTTCATCCCGCCCGAAAAGCGTGAGGAGGTGGAGACGCTCCTCCGCGGAACCCGCACCTTCCTCCTCGAAGAGACCTCCGGCAAAGCCCTGCTCACGGATCGTCCCCTCGACCGCGATTCGACCAGCGATCCCGTCCATCACAGCTCCTTCGCTGCCCATCCCGATCACCCGGTGGCTCCGGAGCCGGACCGGGCACGCTAGCCTCCGGCCGAACCTCCGATCGCATCTCATCGGGGGTAGGCACGACCGCACATGAACGACGCCGCTCTCCTCACCGCCGATCCCCCGGCCCCCGCGCTTACCGAAATGCCAGGGTCAGGGACGCGTCGCCGTGGTCGCCCAGCCTCGGTCACCTTGATCGTCCTGTGCTGGCTCGTCCTCCACATCGGCAGCCTCTTCTCCCCCGGGCTCCTCGACGACGTCGACTCGATCTACATCGAGATCGCGCGCGAGATGCTGGCGCGCCACGACTTCGTCACCCCCTACGTGGACGGCATCCGCTTCTTTGATAAGCCGCCCCTGATGTACTGGCTCGCCGCCGGCTCCATGCACCTCTTCGGCATCCACGCGTGGGCCGCCCGGCTCCCGCTCGCGCTGCTTACCCTCGCGCTCTTCCTCTCCGTCTACGCGCTTGGCCTTCGCCTCTTCGCCGAGATCTCGCCCGACCTCCACCCCGACCGCGGCGCCCTCTACTCCGCCCTCGCCCTCGCCACCTCCATCGGCCCCTACCTCTACACCCGCTTCTTCATCCCCGACATCGTGCTCGCCCTGTGCATGACGCTCGCCGTCCACCTCTTCCTCATCGCCCTCGACCGCGCCTCCGCCCTGCCACAAATCCGGGTGCCCCATCCTCTCGCGGACCTTCGCAAAAGGGTGGGGTCCAAAGCCACAGGCGCCCCGGTCCCCGCAGCCACCTCCAGCCTCCTCCCTATGCTCGGCTTCGCTGCCGTCACCGCCTTCAACGTCCTCGCCAAGGGCCTCATCGGCCTCGTCTTCCCCGTCGCCTTCGCCCTTCTCTACCTCGCGTTCACCCGCCAGCTCCGGCTGGTCCGCCGCCTCCATCCCATCGCCGCCGCTCTCTGCTTCACCCTCATCGCCGCCCCGTGGCACATCCTCGCCGCCCTCCGAAATCCCGCCATCGCCCTCCCCAGCGGCCTCGGCCTTCCCGCACGCGCCGGCTGGGCCTGGTTCTACCTCTACAACGAGCACATCGCCCGCTTCCTCTCCCGCCGCATCCCCCACGACTACGGCCAGGTCCCCATACCGCTCTTCTGGCTCCTGGCCGCCGTCTGGCTCGTCCCCTGGGCCGCCTTCCTCCCTGCGGCGATCGCCCGTCACGTCCGTGACCTCCGCCACGCTTCCCCCGCGATCACCCCGCGCACCCGCGAAGCCGCCCTGGCCCTCCTTCTCTGGGCCACGCTCATCCTTGGCTTCTTCACCCTCTCCGCACGGCAGGAGTACTACTCCCTCCCCGCCTTGCCCGCCCTCGCCCTGATGGCCGGCGGCCTCCTCGCCCGCGCCGACGGGGTCGATCCAGACGGGGTCGATCCAGACCGCAACCACACGGCCAGCGACCGGGGCTCGCGCCGCTCTGCCCTCCAAGGGTCACTCTGGCTCCTCGTTCCCCTTGCCTCCGCCGCCGCGATCGTCGCCGCGTTCTTCGCGATCACCGCGCCCCGCCCGGCTCCCGGCAGCGATATCTCCACCCTCCTCGCCGCCGGTGAAGCCTCCATGTACAACCTCTCCCTCGGCCACCTCTTCGATCTCACCGGCGCCGCCATGGGTCTCTTCCGCGCTCCGCTCGCACTCTTCGCCTTCAGCATGATCGCGATCGGCCCCATCGCCTACGCCATCCGCCGCCGCGGCCACACCCTGGCCGCGAACCTCACCCTTGCCGCGGCCTCCGCGAGCCTCCTCCTGTGCATCCACGAGGGCCTGGTCCGCTTCTACCCCACCCTCGGCTCAAAGGCCCTCGCCGACGCCATCGTCGCCGAGCAGCAGATCCTGCCACGACCCGACGATCTGATCCTCATCGACGGCGAACTCACCGCCGGCTCCACCCTGCTCTTCTACACCCGGCAGCCCGTCCACCTCGTCAACGGCCACATCAACGGCCCGTGGTACGGCAGCTTCTGGCCCGACGCCCCCAGCATCTTCGAGACCGAAGCCTCCCTGCACCAGCTCTGGTCCGGCCCCCGCCGCATCTTCCTCCTCACCAGCCACACCTCCGACCGCACCCACGACCTCAACCCCCTCGCCCCCGTCCTCTCCCTGGCCAGTGCCGGCGGTAAATCCATCCTCACCAACCGCAACTAGGGGGCAACGCGTCGAGGCAAGACCTCGCGTCTGTTCCGCTCGACCGGATCAGCGCACCGCCGCCACAAACCGCCCATCCACCCCCAACTCAAAAGCCCCACCCCGATACTCCGGGGGACCCCCGAGATAACTGCTCACCCACAGCACCCCACCCAGCAGATCGCGCACCGGATAGATCAGCACTGGCACCCCAGCCCGTTCATCCCGCAACGCCCAAAGCACCACCGCCGCCATCACCCACCTGTCCACACACGTCCCGAGCAGCCAAAGCAGCCCCGCTCCTGCCCCCCCGCTCACAAGCCCCCAGGCCAGCCCCAGCACACCGAACGGCACCGCAAACGTCAGCCCCGTTCCCAGGTGCCCATAAGGCCTCGACCTCCGCGTGCTCTTCATCCACCGCAGCTGATCCTTGAAGCTCTCCCGAAAGCCCTGCGGGAGCACCATGAGCCGAATAACATGATTCGACATCCGTAGGCCCAATCCCTGCTCCGCAAGCCGGTTCCCCAGCACAAAATCCTCGGCAAACCACTGCCCCAGCTCCTCGTACCCCCCAGCCTGCCGAAACGCCTCACGCCGCAGAATCATCGTCACCCCCAGCGCAAACCTCGTTCCCTCCAGCAGGTCGGCCACCAGTATCCCGCCCGACATCTCCACGCTCTTGCCCACCGCATCCAGCTGTGCCCAGAACCCACCGTTCGTCCGCCCCACATACAGGCACGAGGCCAGTGCCACCGTCCCATCCCCGAGCGCCTGCACGCACCTCGTCAGGTAGTCGCGCGTCACTCGCGCATCCGCGTCGCTCGTCACCAGCACCTCGTTCTCCGCCGTCTCGGCCAGAAACGCCAGCGACCACATTTTCGCATTCGGAAACTGCGGCTCCCCACACGTCAGAAACCGCGCCCGCACTCCCGGAACCTCCGCCGCCAACCTCCGCGCCGTCCGGAGCCCCTCGTCCCAATCCTGCCGCGCGCAGAACACCAGTTCGAACTCCGGGTAATCGAGCTCGAAGAACCCGCGCAGGTTCTCCTCGAGTTCCGGCTCCGCCCCATGCAGCGGCTTCAACACGCTTACGGGCGGCAGAAACGTGGCCGGCTCCCTATCCTCCAACCGCTTCCGCAGCCCAAACCGAACCGCCCCCACCACCACCATCAGCGAGTAGATCGTCGACGTCACCGTTCCGATCGCCGCCACCCAGAAAAGACCTCGCGCCCCTCCCTTCATCTCCGCCGCCTACCTCTTCTTCGGGGCCGGCTTCTCCGCCGGCACCAGAACCACCGGCCGCCGCAGCGGAACCAGGCCCGCAACCGTCCCCTGCGACTGCTGCATCCGCGTCAGCATCTCCGTCCGCACGTAGTCCACAAACCCCTGCATCTGCCGGTTCATCTCCTCCATACGCTCCCGCATCTGCAGAACGATCGCGATGCCCGCGATGTTCACCCCAAGATCCCGAGCCAGGTTCAGGATGAACTCCAGCCGTTCCAGGTCCTCGTCCGTGTACAGTCGCGTATTGCCCACACTCCGCGACGGCCGTAGCAGCCCCTCCCGCTCGTACAGCCGCAGCGTCTGCGGGTGTATCTCGTACATCTCGGCAACCGCCGAGATCATGTACGCTCCCTTCGACTTCCGCTTGGTCGCCATCATCTTCTCCGTCCAGTCCAACGCACAAAAAGTCTAGCCCTTACCATCCCCGGCCCGCCAGCGAAACTCCATCCCCTCCTATCCCGCATCACAGATACGACCATGAAAAAGCCCAGCAGCTCCGTCTACACCGCCCAGATCCTCGCCAGCGTCGCCACCGCGGCTGCGGCCTGGTTTCTCCTCCCCCGCTCCGGATCCCGATCGCGCCGCCCGGTGTCGCCGCGCGTCGTCGTCATCACCGGCGGATCGCGCGGCCTCGGCCTCGCCCTGGCGCACCGCTTCGGCCGCGCCGGCGACCGACTTGTCCTCGCCGCACGCGACACCGAGGAACTCAGCCGCGCGCGGGAGGCCCTGCTCGAGCGAGGCTCCGTCCAATCCGCCGCCGACCTCCTGCTCGTTCCCACCGACCTCACCGACCAGGCCCAAGCCCAGCACCTCATCGACCAGGCCTTCGCCCGCTTCGGCCGCATCGACGTCCTCATCAACAACGCCGGCATCATCGAGGTCGGGCCCTTCGAAAACCAGCCTCTGGTCGCCTTTGAGCGCGCCATGAACACCAACTTCTACGCCGCGCTCTACACCATCCAGGCGTCGCTCCCGCGCATGCTCGCCCAGAGCAGCCAGAGCAGCATGCACGGCCGCAAAGCCTCGATCGTAAATATCTCGTCGATCGGCGGGAAGATCCCTGTCCCGCATCTGCTTCCTTACGTCGCCAGCAAATTCGCCCTCACCGGCCTCTCCGAAGGCCTCCACGCCGAGCTCCGCCACAAGGGCATCCGCGTCACCACCGTCTGCCCCGGCCTCATGCGCACCGGATCCAGCATTCAGGCGCAGTTCACCGGACAGGCGGAAAAGGAGTTCGGTTGGTTCTCGCTCGGAGCCACCACGCCCGGCATCGCCGCCAGCTCCGGCCACGCTGCCAACAGAATCTTTAATGCCACTCGATGCGGATCGGCCGAGATCACCATCACCCCGCAGGCCTGGCTCGCAGCCCGCATCCACGGCACCGCCCCCTCCGTCACGCAGTGGGTCGCAGCCCTCGCCAACCAGTACATCCTCCCAGCCGCATCCACCAGCCCCACCCCACTTACCTCCGGCGCCCATCTCAAGAAGTCAGGACACTCGAAACTCGAGCAAGCCCACAATCAGGCCTGATCTCCTACCCGGCATCCGTTGCCACCACCCTTGGCCTAACTCGCCCGCTCTGCCAGTTTCTTATCCACGGCAGCAGCGCCCGCCCTCATTAACAGCCGCAGCGCCTCGTTCACCGAATCCGAATGATCCGGGTCCGGCTCAAAGAAAGCGTCTGAGTCGAAGAACACCGACTCCGCATCCGGAAATCGAACCCCGTGCTTGATCGCATTTCGGGCAGCCTTCATCCGATCCCACTCGAACACCTGGTCCAGTAGTGCGTAGACCTCGTCCATCAAACCTCCGCAAACATCGCCATCCGCGGGTCCTCAGGATTCAGCTTTGCCAGCTCCCGCAGGATCTCCTTCGACCGCTCATCCTGCACCTTCGGCACAACCACCTTCACCTCGACAATCTGGTCCCCGCGCACGCCCTCCCGCGCCGCGCTCGGCACCCCCTTCTCCCGCAGCCGCAGCTTCTGTCCCGTCTGCACCCCCGGCGGAATCTTCAGCTGCGTCCGTCCTTCTCCAAAATGGGTGTCGATCGTCGGCACATCGATCTTCGCCCCCAGTGCCGCCTCCGAGATCGTAACCGGAACCGTAACATGGATGTCGTCGCCGGTCCGCGTAAACACCGCGTGCGTTCCGCCCTTGATGATCAGAAACAGGTCCCCCGCCGCCCCTCCATCCGTTCCCGCGTTACCCTTCCCCGCCAGCCGGATACGCTGCCCGTCGCGCGTTCCCGGCTTGATCCGAAACTCCAGCGGCTCCTTCCGCGTCACCACACCGGCACCGTCGCACGTGGGGCACGAGCTCTGAATCTTCCCACTGCCGCCGCACTTCGGGCAACCGATGTTGAACTTCATTCGCCCGCCCATCTGCGTCACCTGCCCCGACCCATGGCACTCCGGACACTCCACCACGCCGCCCTGTGCACCGTGTCCCTTGCACGTCTTGCAGGCCTCCTGCCGCGTGATCTCGAGCCGCGTCACGCCGCCCCGAACCAGCGTCCAAAAGTCCACGCTCACCTGGTATTCGAGATCCGTTCCCGGCTGCGGTCCCCGGTGCGCCTGCCGGGCTCCGTTGAACATCCCGCTGAGCACGTCGCGTAAGCCCCCGAAGCCACCTCCGCTCTCCCCCTGCGCGGCCCGTCCACCTCCCTGGAACCCGGAGAAGTCGAAGCCGCTGAAGTCGAACGGCACCTCCTGCGCGCCCCCCCCCCGTCCCGCGCTGGAGCGACCCCCGCCCGGGAACCCGCCGCTGCTGCCGCGTCCACCGCGAGCCGCCGCATCCGCCGCCGCCGCGTCAATGTTGTCCGAGTAGAAGCCAAACTGGTCATAGACCTTGCGCTTCTTCTCATCGCTCAAAACATCGTTGGCCTCGGAGATCTCCTTGAACCTCTCCTCCGCCTTCTTGTCGCCCGGATTCACGTCCGGGTGATGCTTCCGCGCAGCCTTTCGGAACGCCTTCCGAATCTCATCGGAGGTCGCCGTCTTCTTCACACCCAGCGTTCCGTAGTAGTCCTTGCTCTGTGTCGTTGCCATCGTGCTTCCTTCTCAGGCTACGTGCCGTTTGACTTCCTTCTTGATCTTTGGAAGAAGTACCTTTTTGCCGACCGCAACCTCGTACGCTTTTTGCATGTTGATCCAGAACTCTGGCGTCGTCCCGAAGAACAGGCTCAACCGAAAGGCTGTGTCGGTGGAGATACCCCGCCGCTCATTTGTAATCTCTACAATGCGTGTTGCGGGCACACGTAGCGCGATCGCCAGCGCGTTCGCCGACATCCCCAGCGCCGCGAGGTAGTCCTCCCGCAAAAATTCGCCGGGATGAATGGCGATCAGATGGTCCTGTTGTGTCCTCTTCGGCATATCAACCTCTGTGGTAATCCGTGATCTCAACGCCTGACGCGTCGTCTCCCGTCCAAACAAAGCACACTCGAAACAGGTCGTTGATCCGGATACTGTGCTGTCCTTTTCTGTCGCCTTTCAGAGCCTCCAACCGGTTTCCGGGCGGCTCCCGCAGGTCGTCCAGCGACGTCGCGAAGTCTATCTGCCCAAGTCGGCGGGCCGCCACGCGTGCAATGTTGCCAAACCGCTTGCTCCTCCCGGTCGTGAATACAGATCTTGTCTCGTCATCTTTGAAATCGACGATCATACGCCCAGCGTATCACGCAGAACGTTACACGCTCCACGTCAAACCTGGCACACCGGACACCAGTACAAGCTCCGTCCCGCCATATCCTCCTTCAGCACCGCCGTCCCGCAGATCCAGCACGGCTTCCCTTTGCGCCGGTAGACGTAGTGCACCTCCTCCTTCAGCGGAGGCGTCAGCGCCCGGTGCGGCCGGTCCTTGGGGAGCGTCGTCACAATCCGCCGGTCCACCATCCCCGCCTTCAACAGCGGCTTAGCCTCGTTCCAGATCGATCTCAGCGTCGCCTTCGGGACGTCCGCGCCCATGGCATACGGACTCAGCCGCGCCCGAAACAGCAGCTCCGCCCGGTAGATATTCCCGATCCCCGACATCACGTCCTGCTCCATCAGGAGCACGCCGATCGGCTTCTTCGCGCGCCCGATCTTCTCGAACGCCGCCTCGGGCTTGTCGCCGTTTAGGGGGTCTGGCCCCAGCCGCTGCAGCAGCGTGTCCCACTTCGCCTGCGTATACACACTGCAGTCCGTCGGTCCGCGCAGTTCAAGCCAGTCCACCGCCCCCGGGTCAAGGGTCGATCTCCCGTCGTCGTTCGAGTACCAGGAGTGCCGCTTCGCCGGCTCCGCGGCTCCCTTCACCGCCTTCGCCCCGACCCGCCACATCCGCAGCCGCAGCATCCCGCGTACCTCCGGCAACGGCATCTGCCCCTCGGTCCAGTCCCCGTATCGGCCCAGGTGCACATGCAGAATGCGATCCGCGCCGAAGTCGTACCCGAGGTGCTTTCCCACCGCCAGCACCCGCTCCAGCCTCCGTCCTTCGAGCGCGGCCGAATCCTTGAACCGCCCGTTCGGACCCTCCACGTGCAGCTTCCTTCCGGCAAGGGCCACGGTGTGCCGCTCCGCCCAACGGTGAACCTCGTTGCCCTCAGGCATCCACACCCTCTCTCTCCGAGGCCTTCGCGTCCAGGTCCTCGAGCAGCGCCGCCTGCCGCGTCTCATCCCTCCGGCGCGTCCTCCGCGGACGTCCACCCGCGCTCAACTCGTACCTGTAATGCTCCAGGATCCGCTCCGGCGTCCACAGCGCCCAGTGGTTCGCATTCTGCTTGTGCATCCGGTGCAGCTGAATTTCATCCATCTGCCGCATCAGCTTTCGCAGGTCCCGGTAATGCTCCGAGTACGCGCTTTCGTCGCTCTCGATCAGCGGCTGCAGATCGACATACACCGGCTGCGCCCACTCGTAAAACGTGTGCCAGACGTCGTACACGTTCAGGTGGCCCTTTTTCACCAGCAGCGACAGGTGTTCGTAGAAATCCAGCACCTCGAACGCACTCACCGGCGGGTCATCCAGCATCCACGACTTCAGGCCATCCTCGCCCAGCCGTGCCTCCGCCAGCCTCCGCCGCGCTGCGACAAAACCCTCAGAAAGAAAGAACCCAAGCTGCTTTTCAAGGTTCGCAACCGACCTGTACTCCCGCTCGTGCCGCAGCTGCAGACCCGCATACACAATGGCGCCGGCGCTTGTCAGCACCAGCGTCACCGTAGCTAACGATTGCACCGCAACCCAGTCGATCGTCATCCGTTTTCCGAAGCCCTAGTTCCAGACCTGCCGCGCCTCGACCGCCTCAATTGAAAACATCTGGTCCGGCTCTGCCTCGCGCATCCTCTGCACGAAGTGCTCCGCTTCGGCCTGCGTGTCGAACATCATCCGGTTGTACAGCTGACCGGCCCGAACCTGGTCGCACCGCCATATCGTCTCCGTCATCGCTCTACCTCCATCTCCCTGGTCAAATTCCAACATGTCACTACAAATCAGCCGGCCCGTTCGTCAGTGCCTGTCGTTCTTCTCTCTCAGCTCTTACCTGTTCAACACCCTTGCCGCACTCAAGTCGCTATCCAACGTCATCCCGCCCCTGCAATCTGCTCCGCAAAGCCCGGCGGAATAACTCTGCTTATCTGATGCAGCAAAAACTCCGCCGCCCCAGAGAAAGCAAGAGGGGCACCCTATACGGAACGCCCCTCTATGCTTTACGTGTGTGCGGCCACAGCCGATGTCTGCGAGGTGAAAGTTACTTCTTCTCCACATCCACATATTCGGCGTCGATCACACCCTCTTCCTTCTTCGGCTCCTCCGTCGTGGTCCCTTCGGCGGCCGCCGCCCCATCCGTCGGCGCAGACGCCGCTGCCTTGTACATCGCCTCCGCCAGCTTGTGGCTCGCGGACGTCAGCTTCTCCTTCGAGGCGTTCAGCTCGGTCGCACTCGGAGATCCGCTCAGCGTCGACTTCGCATCGGTCAGCGCCGTCTCCACATCCGTCCTGTCGCTGCCGGAGATCTTGTCGCCGCTCTCCTTCAGCATCTTCTCGACGTTGTAGACCATCGAGTCGAGCCCGTTGCGAGCCTCTACCGCATCCCTCTGCTCCTTGTCCTCGCTGGCATGGGCCTCGGCATCCTTCGCCATCCGCTCCACCTCGTCCTTGCTCAGGCCGGAGGAGCTCGTGATGGTGATCTTCTGGTCCTTTCCGGTCGCGTTATCCTTCGCCGTCACGTTCAGGATGCCGTTTGCGTCGATGTCGAAGGTCACCTCGATCTGCGGCACACCCCGAGGAGCCGGCGGAATTCCACTGAGCTTGAACTTGCCCAGCGTCCGGTTCTGCGCCGCCATCGGACGCTCGCCCTGCAGCACATGTACCTCGACCTCGGTCTGCGAGTCCGCGGCCGTCGAGAACGTCTCCGTCTTCTTCGTTGGAATGGTCGTGTTGCGCGTGATCATCCCCGTCGCCACACCGCCCATGGTCTCGATCGCCAGCGTCAACGGAGTCACGTCCAGCAGCAGCAGGTCCTTCACCTCGCCAGCCAAAACGCCGGCCTGGATCGCCGCTCCGATCGCTACAACCTCGTCGGGATTCACACCTTTGTGCGGCTCTTTTCCGAACAACTCCTTCACCAGCTGCTGGATCTTCGGCATACGGGTCTGCCCGCCGACCAGAACCACCTCGTCGATCTTGGAGGCGTCGATGCCCGCATCCTTCAGCGCCTGTTTGGACGGCCCGACCGACTTCTGCAGCAGGTCGTCCACCAGCGACTCCAGCTTCGCGCGCGTCAGATTCCGCACCAGGTGCTTCGGTCCGGTCGCGTCCGCCGTGATAAACGGGAGGTTGATCTCCGACTCCTGCGCCGTCGACAGCTCGATCTTCGCCTTCTCCGCCGCATCCTTCAAACGCTGCAGCGCCATCTCGTTGCCCTTCGCCTTGAGGTCCAGGCCGGTGTCGGACTTGAACTCCGAGATCAGCCAGTCCACAATTCGCTGGTCCAGGTTGTCGCCGCCAAGATGGGTATCCCCGTTGGTCGACTTCACCTCGATGACCCCTTCGCCCACCTCGAGAATCGAGATATCAAAGGTTCCGCCACCAAAGTCGTAGACCGCGATCGTCTCGTCCTTCTTCTTGTCCAGCCCGTACGCCAGCGCCGCCGCCGTCGGCTCGTTCACAATCCGCTTAACGTCAAGTCCCGCGATCTTTCCGGCGTCCTTGGTCGCCTGCCGCTGCGCGTCATTGAAGTACGCGGGCACCGTGATCACCGCCTCCGTTACCGACGTGCCCAGGTAGTCCTCCGCCGCCTTCTTCAGCTTCTGCAGAATCATCGCCGAGACCTCCGGCGCCGTAAACTCCTTGCCCTGCGCCAGAACGCCGACGTTGTCGCCCTTCGAGACCACCTTGTACGGCACCATCTTCATCTCGTCGCCGACCTCGTTCATCCGGCGGCCCATGAAGCGCTTGATCGAATACACCGTGTTCTCCGGGTTCGTGATCGCCTGCCGCTTGGCCACCTGGCCCACCAGCCGCTCCCCGCTCTTGGTGAACGCGACGATTGACGGCGTCGTCCGTCCACCCTCCTCGTTGGGAATCACCTTCGGTTCGCCGCCTTCCATCACCGCAACGCAGCTGTTCGTCGTTCCCAGGTCGATACCGATAATCTTCGCCATCCTGATAATCTCCTCTTGCTTCCGTCAGCCGATCGATTCGGACCTGACCGGTTCTGTCCGTACGAGCTCAAGCTTTACATCTGAGCGTCACGCTGTCAAGGAATGTGATGCGCGCGCGTGTAAGTTGACTCACGATGCTGGAGCTCTGGCGTCGGTCTCGGTGCCGGCGCACACGAACCAACTCCCCTTTCCGAACGTCAACCAGCACCCAACTTCCGCCTTGGAAGCAGCTTCGGTAACTACCCGGCGTTTGCCTCGCAGCCACAAATCGCTGGACGATGCCATCTCCGCAGACCTATGCTGCGTCGGCTGAGGTCCTTCCATGCGCCATCTCCCCCAGGTCACCCTCCTCCTCCTTGCAACCCTCCTCGCCGGCTGCGGCTCCTCCCCAATGGGCACCGATCCAAACCCCCCGGGAAGCATTCTGCCAAAGCTCACCGGGAACTGGCAGATCCAGGCGGGACCTGCCCCCGGATCGGCCATAACGTCAACCGGGGTCGCCCTCCTCGGCGCTCTCACGGGTAGCGGGACACACGTAACCGGCAACCTCCGCCTCATCAACCCAGCGTCACCAGGCTCCTGCACGTACCCCCTCCAGGCCCTGCTGTTCTCGGGCGCCGTCGACCGCGCGAACCAGCTCACCCTCACCTCCCAACCCTTTTCCGGCAGCATCGCTACCCTCCGGCTCACGCTCAATCCAGAGACCCGCCTCCCCTCCCACGGCGACCTCCAGATAGACGGCGGCTCCTGCAGCGTCCCCTCCACCCCTGCAATCGGAGCCCTGCTCGCAACCTCGGACTAACCTTCGCGTACCCGCGCCCGCTCGCTACCCCCACCTGCGCCCCGCTCCTCCCCCAGTGTCCGCACCCGCTCCCCCAAAGGTGCGATTCCCTGCTCCATCGCCTCTGAATACGCTTCCCGGAGAGTCCTGAACTCCGGAAAGCTGGAACACCTGATGTCCTCCCACACCTCTGCCCGCGTCGCCCTTCCCCGCCCAACTCGCCCCTCCCAAACTCGTCCATCCCGACCGAGACGCCCCTCCGGAACCGGCCGCCGCATCCTTGCCGTCACCTCGCTCGGCCTCGCCGGTCTCATCGCCGGGCTCCTCTCCGGCTGCGCCCCTGGTGTCTCGAACACCACCTCGGCTAGCGTCAACCCCTTCGCCAATGCCTCCGGCAACTGGCAGTTCAACTCCACCGCCGCCGCCGCCCGGCGCCTCCCAACCGTCGGTGGAAGCCTGTCCATCAACGGCGTCAACGTCTCCGGAAACCTCCATCCCCTCCATGTCTCCGGACCCCAGTGCCTCCCTGCCGCAACCGTCCTCGCCGTCACCGGCAGGATCGACAGCGCGAGCCACCTTACCCTCTCGGCCCCTCTCCCTGGCGGCACCCTCAGCCTCTCTGGCACCCTGGCCGTCGACGGCCGCAGCCTCTCCGACCCCACCTACACCGTCACCGGCGGAGACTGCGCCGCCCCCGCCGCCCAGACGGCAGCCCAGACCGCCTTCGCTCGCGACACGCCCCCCAACGCCAAACCCCAAGTCACCGCCCAGCAGTTCCAGCCCCTCGGCGGAACCTACACCGGAACCCTCACCACCGCCGACGGCGAAACCTTCTCCCTCTCCTCCAACCTCACCCAGACCAGCCAGCCGGATGCCGACGGCGTCTACCATGTCAGCGGAAGCGCCATCTCGCCCGGCAATCCCTGCGTCCCCTCCGCTCTCCTCGCCACCGCATCCACCATCGATGGCGGCAGCGTCTCGACCACCTACACCGACGCGGCCACCGGCACCACCATCACCGGCGCCGGCTCCTCGTCGCCCGACGCCTCCACCATCACCATCTCCTCTTGGACCATCACCAGCCCCTGCGGGCAGGACAGCGGCAGCGGAACCCTCACCCGGCAGTAACTCCACTCCCAGCAGTCGCCTCACGCTCCCGATCTCGCCCGCAATCTCGTTGCGCAGCGAAGCGGCCCGACCCTCTGCTCGCGCCGCCCTCGCCCAAGCCTCCGCCGCACGGCGCGGTTCCCCAGCCCGAAATGTAGCCAATCCCGACCTCCCGCATCTAAAGCCCGAGTCTCGCCTCGAAACCCAGAAAATCAAGGCGCGCCCCACTCTTAGGGAAGGGACAGACCCCGTCAGCATGGCCGCTGCCACTGCAACAGCGCCGGCAGATCAGTCGGAACAGGCGACTCAGGGCGTCAACCCCTGGCTCATCGCCGCCTCCGTCATGCTCGCCACCTTTATGGAGGTGCTCGACACCGCCATAGCCTCGGTCGCGCTCCCCTACATCGCCGGCTCGCTCTCCGCCTCCACCGACGAGGCCACATGGGTCCTCACCTCCTACCTCGTCGCCAACGCCATCGTCCTCCCCGCCAGCAACTGGTGCTCGCTCAAGTTCGGCCGCAAGCGCTTCCTTATGTCCTGCGTCGCCATCTTCACGGTCGCCAGCTTCGCCTGCGGAGCCGCGCCCACGCTTGGCTTCATGCTCCTCGCCCGGGTCGTCCAGGGAGCCGGTGGCGGAGCCCTTCAGCCGCTCTCGCAAGCCATCCTCCTCGAATCGTTTCCTCCCGCCAAGCGCGGAGCCGCCATGGCCGTCTTCGCCTTCGGTGTCGTCGTCGCGCCCGTCCTCGGTCCCACCCTCGGCGGCTGGCTCACCGACACCTACTCCTGGCGCTACGCCTTCTACATCAACATCCCTATCGGCATCCTCGCGCTGTTCATGATCAACAAGTTCATCCATGACCCCGCCTATATCAGGAACGCCAAGGTCCCCGCCTTCGACAACATCGGCCTCGCCACCCTCGTCGTCTGGACCGGATGCCTCCAGGTCGTCCTAGACAAGGGCCAGGAGGACGACTGGTTCGGCGCCGTCTGGATCCGCTGGGCCACCTTTTTCCTCGTCACCTCCTTCGTCTGGTTCTGCGTCCACTCCTGGCGCAAAAAAGATCCGCTGGTCAACCTCAAGGTCTTCCGCGACCGCAACTTCCTCGTCGGCGCCACCCTCATCTTCTTCTTCGGCATCGGCATCTACTCCACCGTCACCGTCCTCCCGCTCTTCTACCAGGAGCTGCTCGGATACACCGCCTTCACTGCCGGCCTCGTCGTCGCCCCCCGCGGCCTCGGAGCCATCTGCGGCATGCCCGTCATCGGATACCTCTCCAACAAGGTCGATCCCCGCTACCTGCTCACCTTCGGCTTCGGCGTCTTCGGCCTCACCACCCTCTATTTCGGCAACATCACGCTCCAGGTCTCGCCCACCACCCTCCTCATCCCCATCCTCATCACCGGCTTCGCCCTCTCGTTCGTCTTCGTCCCCATCTCCACCGCCGCCTACGGCACGCTCAAGAACGAGCAGATCGGCAACGCCTCGGGCGTCTTCAACCTCATGCGCAACGTCGGCGGATCGATCGGCATCTCGATCGCGTCCACCCTCCTCACCCGCCGCACCGCCGTCCACCAGAACGAGATCATCAACTCCGTCCCCCAGTCCGGACAGCAGTTCCAGAATCAGATCAACGCCCTCCGCGGCTTCTTCTCGGGAGCCGGCAGCGGCCCCTTCGGAGCCCCGAACTCGCTCGCCCCCGCCCGCGCCCGCCTCTACCAGGAGCTCGGCCGCCAAGCCGCCAACTGGGCCTTCGTCGACGTCTTCCGATGGCTCTCCCTCCTCTGCTTCCTCTGCGTAGGCATCGTCTGGACCCTCAAAAAGGTCAAACCCGGCAAACCCCCATCCGGCGCCCACTAACCTCGGGCAAAGGCGCTGCTTCCCGCATAGTCCTGCGGCCCGCGTAATAGTCCCCCAAATCCGTTTGTCATTCTGAGCGCAGCGAAGAACCCCCGTATCGACTGTCGCCGTTGCCGCTGCTGTTGCTTTTGCACTTGCCCTTGCCGTTGCCCGCTCCTTTGCTTGGCCTTCAGGAGCGAAGCGGAGGAACCTGCTGTCGCCCTTGCCCTTGCTGTCGCACCTGCACTAGCTGCGGCGATTCCCCGACCATCCATCACCCCTTCCGGCGGCGCAACCGCAACTCGACTCCGACCTCAAGACAACACCCCGCACATCCAGTAGCATGGCCTAGCCCGACCCGGCCCGCGGCACAAATCCCCTCCAGAAAGGAACCACATGCCAAACCCCTTCGTTCACCTCGAGCTCAACACACCCGACCTCGCCAAAGCCAAGGAGTTCTATGGACATCTTTTCGGCTGGCAGTTTCAGGACATGGACATGGGCCCCGCCGGGACCTACAGCACCTTCAAGCCGGACAGCGGCCCCGGCGGCGGCATGACGTCCATGCCCGGCGGCAACAACGGCTGGCTCGCCTACGTCGGCGTCGACGAGATCCACGCCGCCACCGGCAAGGCCCGCTCCCTGGGCGCCAACATCCTCTTCGACTCCCACGAGATCCCCTCCGTCGGTTGGATGTCCATTCTCACCGACCCCACCGGCTGCACCATCGCCCTCTTCCAACCCAAACAGCCCTAATCCGTCCCTATCCCCATTGCCTGCTACTTCTGCTTGCCGTTCAGCAACAAGCGGCGCGACCTGCTGCTGCCTTGGCCGTTGCTCCTGCTGCTGCTTTGGCCGTTGCCGTTGCTGTGGCGGTTACCGTGCCGTGCCCTTGGCCGTTGCCGTTGCCCGCTCTTTTGCTTGTCATTCAGGAGCGAAGCGGAGGAACCTGCTGTCGCCCTTGCCTCTGCCTTGCCGTTGCCGTTGCGGTTGTTCATCCCACGCCGTCATCCTGAGCGAAGCGCGCAGCGCGTAGCCGAAGGCCCCCTGCATTGCCTTTGCCTTGCCGTCGCCCTCTCCCTTGCTCCTCATCGGAGGCGAAGCATAAAAGTCCGCTGCTGCACCTCCCGCCCCCGAGCCAAAGTTGGCGCAACCACCCCTCCCGACCACGTACCATAACAACAGGTCGATCTCTTCCGCCAAGCAGCCTAACCAGACCGAAGTGCCAACCTAAACCGCATCGATCGAAGACCTTGGCCCTGAAGTAGGGGGGGGAGGTACCCATGCACCAGACCGCAACCGCGAAACGCCTGCTCCTGCTCCTCCTGGTCGCAACCGGAGCCGCCCAGGCCCAGTTCGACCTCCAGGACTCCCACACCCAGGCCAGCCTCCGAGGCATCCACTCCCTCGGCAACGGCGTCGCCTGGGCCAGCGGAACCGACGGCACCATCCTCCGCACCAAGGACGGCGGCGCCCAATGGCAGACCTGCCCCACCCCACCCGGTGCCGAAAAGCTAGACTTCCGCGGCATCCAGGCCTTCGACCAGGACACCGCCATCGTCATGTCCTCCGGCAAAGGCGACCTCTCCCGCCTCTACAAGACCACCGACGCCTGCCATACCTGGAAGCTCGTCTTCACCAACCCCGACAAAGAAGGCTTCTGGGACGCCATCCAATTCGATGAACGCGAGCCGTATCTGCCGGCAAGCAAGTATCCGCAAAGGGGAGTCCTCATCGGCGATCCCGTCCGTGGCGTGTTTGTGATTTACGAGACGGCCGACTCAGGACAGAGTTGGCTGCGGTGGGAGGGCTCAGGTGGTGCTCCACCGTCCAATATGGGCCATCTCTCGGCCAAACCGGCCAAAGATGAATCCCTGTTTGCAGCCAGCAACAGCGCTCTGATTGCAACTGGGGTAAACGAGCCTTTCGCGTTCGTTACCGGAGGTAAGGGAGGTGCGCACCTCTTCATTCCCGAGCCTCATAGCCCTTTCGATAACGGTACGACATGGAAGTTTAGGGTCACGAAGCTTCCGATTGTTTCAAACGAAAGCGCCGGCGCTTTCTCGCTTGCATCTCGTTCGATCACACAGTTCCAGGCGGATCTTATGGTCGTTGGCGGAGACTATCGAAGCCCGGGCGCTCCGGGCGCAGCTGTATACGTACCCTTCAGCAATGGGTGCTGCTTCGGCATTCTGCCTCGCAAAATCGTCAGTCCAACGGACCCACCCCACGGGTACCGCTCCTCCGTAGCCTACGACGCCCCCCACAACACCTGGATCACCACCGGCCCCAACGGCACCGACATCTCCCGCGACGACGGCAAGAACTGGACACCCCTCAAGCCCCGCCCCAACCAGCCCCCCGGCAGCAGCCCCGATGCCGACAAGAATTGGAACGCCCTCTCCCTCCCCTTCGTCGTTGGTCCCCACGGCCGCATCGGCAAGCTCCGCCCCGACGCCCTCCAACCCTGACCAAACTCACCGCGGAGGATTCGGCACAGAGGGTGTGGGCCCCGTCGGAGATGCCCCGGTCGGAGATGCCCCAGCAGGTGAAGTCCCCGTCGGCGATCCCAAGGTCGAGGGCGATCCTAAGGTAGACGGCGATCCCAGGCTCGACCCGGCGCCCAGGCCCGTCGCACTGGAACTCGCAATGCCGCCCCCGAGCAGGTTCACCTTTGCCTTCATCTGCTCGACGCGAGGGTCGTAGATGAACTCCCACGTTGGATAGGTCGTCTGCTCATTCAGCACCACGATCGAGTTCCCCGCGCCCACGCTCCCCACCCCGAGGATGGGACCTCCGGACCCCGTCAACCCCGTCGCCGACTGACTGGAAAGGCCGCCCAGCCCCGACCCGCCTGGTCCTCCCGAGGCACCTGATCCGCCGCCCGACTCCCCTGAACCCGATCCCAGACCGCCCCCAGTCCCGAAGCCACCCGACCCAGCCCCGAAGCCACCCGACCCGGCCCCGGAGCTGCCCGATCCAGTCCCGAACCCACCCGATCCAGCTCCGAGAGCACCCGATCCAGCTCCCGATCCGCCAAACGCGCCCCCCGCGCCACCCGGCGCCGAAGCGGAGACACTCCCCAAACCCGGGCTCGACGCGATCCCCGCCAGCGGCTTTCCAAAGAATCCCTTCACCGTCGTCTTCTGCTCCCCTACATGGATCAGCCGCCAATCCGCCTTGCCCGTGGTCGGATCGACATACCTCTGCCGCAGAAACCGGATGTTGTTCGACTTCTCCATCTGCTCGATCGATCCTGGATAGTGCTTGAACTTCAGGTAGTACATCTGGATCGCACGCACATACTGGTCGCCCCGATGCACCGCCTCGACCTCACGTTCCCTGCGCAGCTGCCGCGCCACCGTCGGAGCCGCCACACTCAGCACCAGCAGAACGAGGAAGATGGCCACAATCGCGCCCAGCAGCAGGAACCCACCCTCTGCCTCCGCCCGCACCCGCGCTCCCCCCCGGCCGACCATCAGTTCACCAGGAGCGGCAACGTCTGCCGGTTGCTGTTGACAAGGTCCTCGATCAGGATCGAATTCGCTGCGATCGACACCACCTTGTACCGCCTCTGCACGATATCCCCTGCCGACGCCAGAAACACATCCTCGCCCTTTAGCAGAAATGCCTGCCTGCTCCCAGCCGCCGTCGTCGCAGTCCCGAAGAACTTCAGATCGATGGGGGGTGGCGGCGGCGGTCCTTGCGGAAGGTACGCCGGCGCCGCAACCGGACCGGGCTTCGGTCTTGCGGACGCGATCGCCTGAGGCAGGGCCGCCGGTGCGCTCATACCCGAAAAGATGTTTCGACCCGTGCCCGAGTACACCAGAGCCTCCGACACCAGCATCGGACCCATCCTCAGCGTGGGATCGAGATCCGCTGCGGTCACTCCGGCATGCCTGGCCACAGCCGCCGTCCCGCGCGAGGCGATTGAACTCGAACTTCCGCCCGGCACCCCGGCCGTTGTAATTACGGGCGGTGGGGCCGGGGCTGGCGTACCCGTGGAACCGATCACCTGGTAGTAGAGAATCGCGCCGATAATAAGGGCAAACAGGCCTACGAGTCCGATCTTCTTCTGCTGTTCGGTCATCGCTCAGGACCTCCAGCAACCACGTTCGTCGCAGGCTCGCCCGTGGGCGCCTCCGCGGTCGCGCGGTCTGCCATCTCCCCCGGCCCGCCAGCCCGCAGATAGGTCAGTAGACGAAGCCGAAGACCGACGTTGCCGCTCTGCTGTCCGCTCAGCGTGACTCCGCTGATCACAAAGAACATCTTGTCCCGCTCCACCGCATTCATGAACTGCACCAGGCCTCGATAGTTCCCGCTCAGGCTCGAGTCCATCCTGACCTCAGTCAACGCGCTACCCTCGCCCGTGCCGTTCAGCGCCGGGGCCTCCGCATACTGAACGCGCGTCAGCTTCACACCATTCCTCTTTGTCAGCGCGCCCAGCTCCGTCAGGAACTGGCTATGCGCGTAGGGCAGCCGCCGTTCGTAGAATCGGTCGGACTCGGACGTGGCGGTGGTCAGCTTCGCATCCAAACCTTCGAGCGGCCGAGCCCGCGCCTCCGCCGCCTCCATCGTCACCTTCTCCTTCGCCAGGGCATCGGCACCCTCCGTGCTTTGCGCCCGCCATGCGAGGTACATCTGCGTCAGCAGAAACAGATTCACGATCGCCAGCAGCGCCACGCCGGCAAGGTGCAGGTTGACCAGCGTGAGCAGACTCCGGGTTCGCTCGCTGAAGCGCTCTGTCGTGACCGCGGGACGCTTCATCGCGCACCCGTCCTGAGCGGCTTCGAGGTTGATCCCGCGGAACTCCGGACAGCACTAACATCCGCCCTCCGCAGCTCCGGCAGCGGGTTATAGCCGCTCAGGATGTCGAACTCGACCGCTCCTGGGGCGACCGAAGACGCAGCTTCCACTCCGGGCCGGCCGGCTGTATCGGTCGCCTGCGCCGCCTCATCGCTCAGGCGCGGATGCAGGAAGCGCGCTGATCCCTCCAGGTTCCTGACCAGCTGGACCGCCCGGTCTCTCTGTCCGCTTACCCGCAGCCGAATCGTCACTGATCCATCCGTTACGTACACCTGCGGCTCTATGCTCGTCACCTGAACCCCGGCCGGCAGCACCCGCTCGAGGTCCATCATCACCGCCGTCCAGCTGAAACTCTTGCGCGCAAAGACATCATTGAGGAAACGGCTCCGCTCAAGCACCGCCTGGTTCGCCGGCTGTCGCATCCTCGCCTCGTTCGCCTGGCGCTCCCCGTCGAGCTCCGCCGTCCTCAGCTTCACCGCATCCATCTTCGCCTCGGCCACCGCAGCCCGCTGATTGAGCGCGTGCAGCCAAACTCCCAGGCCGATCGCCAACGCCGCCAGCAGGCCCATCGCCAGCCGCAACCTTGCCAAGAGCGGACGTATCTCAACAAAGGGCCTGGTGGCTAGATTGACGGAGATCCGCATCAGCTTCTCAGCGCCCCCCGAACGCCTGCCAGCCATCCCCGGGGAACCGTGGACGTTGAAGCACCGACGCCGATCGCCGCCGTGTCCACCATCTCGCGCACCCTGAGCCCGTCCATTCCGTACATATGCAACACCGCGGCCAGCCGCTCCGCACCCATCGTACCTGCCGCGAGCACCAGCGGCGGCGCGGCGCCAAGCGTGTCCTCGAAGTAAGCCGCCGCCACACTGACTGCCTGCGTGATCTCTCTCCCCGCACTCACGGCGTCGGTCTCGTTCAGCACTTGCACGGTCTCGTCCGGCTCGCTGGGCAGTTGCCCCGAGGTTTCGCGGTGCAGAGCGCGTGTCTGCATCTCTGTCTCCGCATCTATACGGTCGTAGTCGGCTCGTTCATAGTCGGTTCGGTCATAGTCGGCTCGTTCATAGTCGGCTCGTTCATAGTCGGCGGCGTTGTACCCAGCCCGCTCAAGGTCGAAGCGCTCGAGTTCGGAACGCCGGAAGTTCGCGAGGTCCTGCCGCGATCTCTCCTCGGACGCGCTCTCCAGATTCGCGAGTGGAAGCCGGTCTCCCGGCTCCATCCCCCGCATCGCCAAACCTTCGATCCGCGACGCCGAAGCACCCTGGGTATCGCCGGCAGGCAACGCGGACTCTGCTCCTGCGACCGACCCCGCCTGCAGGGCCAGGTCCACCGTCCGGTGCAGCAGCAGCAATCCACCTCGCACAATGGCCGTCGTCACCGCGCCCGGCCCGGCATTGACGATCAGCGCCGGTACCGTGTCGTCCTCGGCCTCCCCAACACCAGCCACCGCCGCCAGCGTGCTTGGCAGAACCGCCCCGGGCAGATACCCCGCATCCACCACCAGCCCCTCATACTCGGCTAGAACATCGCTTGGGATCGCGACCGCCAGCACCTGCACACCGTCACGCCCGCTCGACATTATTTGATAGCTCACCACGGCATGCTCCGCGTCGAACGGAAGCAGCTTCTTCAGCCGGAACCGCACCACGGCCAGCGCCTCGGCGGCCTTCCCCGGAAGCGCGTCGAAGTCGAGCAGAAGCACTCGCACCGCCGCGTCCGGAACCACCAGCGTGACGTAACGCGACCGCTCCGTCCCCTTCCCGGAGATACCATCCAGCGCTGATCGCAGAGCGCTCAGGAGGGCGCCACGATCCGCCACATTCCCCGCCCGCAACCCTGGCCGCAACGCCCCTTCGCGCAGATTACCGCGAACCACCGACCCCAAAACACCCAGGGCGCCCTCCGCGCGAGCCGCCACCAAACCTTCGGGGCGCAACTCCACCGCGACCCGCGGCCGCGTCCCCATCGTCCTTGGTAGAAGTTCCATCCAGTCCTAGACTACCCCGTCCCGGCTGTTCGCCGCCGCCCTGAACCTACCGCCCCGTCTCGATGAACGTTACCTTGTTAATCTCCTTCAGGGTGGTGACGCCTGCGCGCACCCGGTCCAGCGCCGAATCCCGCAGAAACGCCATTCCTTTCTCCTTCGCCTTCTTCCGAATCTCACTGCCCGGTCTCTTCGCGAGCAGCATCTCCCGGATCTCGTCGTCCAGCTCCAGCAGCTCGTGGATGGCGGATCGTCCCTTGTACCCCGTTCCGCTGCACTCAATACAGCCCGACCCCTCGCGAAAGTCGAAGCCACTCCAATCGCCCAGCGGAAGTCCGCTCGCCTCCAGCTCCGCATCGCTGTACCGAACCGAGTGCGCGCAGAAGTCGCACACCTGCCGCACCAGCCGCTGTGCCAGGATGCAGTTCAGCGCCGAAACAAAGTTGTACGGTTCGACGCCCATGTTCAAAAATCGCCCCAGCACGTCGACCACGTTGTTCGCATGGACTGTCGTGAAAACAAGGTGCCCCGTCAGGGCCGAGTTGATCGCGATCTGCGCCGTCTCCGCGTCCCGGATCTCGCCGACAAGGATCTTGTCCGGATCATGCCGCAAAATCGACCGGAGCCCCCGCGCGAACGTCAAGCCCTTCTTCTCATTCACCGGAATCTGCGTGATCCCGCGAATCTGGTACTCCACCGGATCCTCGATCGTGATGATCTTGTCCTCGTCGCTTTTAATCTCGTTCAGCGCCGCATATAACGTCGTCGTCTTCCCAGAGCCCGTCGGTCCCGTCACCAGAACCATCCCGTAAGGCTCCTTGATGTACCTCCGGAACCTGGTCAGATCCTTCTCCGCAAAGCCCACCACGTCGAGCGACAGCTTCGTGAACTTCTCCGACATCGACTCCTTGTCGAGCACCCGAAGCACAGCGTTCTCACCGTGCACCGTCGGCATGATCGAGACCCGAAAATCGATCAGCCGCCCCTTGTACCGAACCCGGAACCGCCCGTCCTGGGGTACCCGGCGCTCGGCAATGTCCAACTCGCTCATCACCTTGATGCGGGACAGGATGGTCTGGTGATGCTCCCGCGCAATGGGCGCCATCGCCTGTTGGAGCACACCGTCGATCCGGTACTTCACAAGCAGCGAATCGTCGAACGTCTCCAGGTGGATATCGCTCGCGCGCCGCTCCAGCGCCGTGAAGATGGTCGTATCCACCAGCCGGATGATCGGCGAGATATCGTCCTCGCCCGTCAGCCGCTCGATCGAAATATTCTCGTCCGTGTTGTCGTCCGCCGACAGCACATCGAACGCCAGACCCTCGCTCGCCTCATCCAGAACCCGCTGCGATTGCTCCGTCTTCTTCAGCAGATCGGTGATCTGCGATAAGGTCGCCACCCGCGTCAGGAGCCGTGTCCCCAGCAGACCCGAGATCTCGTCCAGAATCATCAGCTTCGACGGATCGCTCACCGCAATCGCCAGCCGGCCATCGTGCTGCTCAAGCGGCACAAAGTTGTACCGGAACATCATGTCCACCGGAACGCTCTTGAACAGCTCGTGCTGGATGTTGAAGTTCTTTAGGTCGACGAACTCCGCATGGTACCGCCGCGCCAGCATCCGCGCCCGCTCCACCTCGTCCATCCCCAGATCTGCAACTGAAACCGGCACTGCAAGCGGTGTAGCCATATCAGGTAAGACTCCCGCACCCACCATCCGTCTACATCGACGCCCTGTCAATCCCCCCTATGCCGCTCGCCCGTCCTCACCACACACAAGGCACCTCACCCGAACCCCATATACCCTTGTCCTTTGTCACCAGTTGCAAATCGTGGACCAAGGCTGTCGCCCCGATAATCCGATCCACTGGGTCTTGGGGGTAAGCCGGCCCAAACTCCGTGGACCGCAGCGCCACCCGTGCTTCTACTGGAAGGACGACATACGTGGATTCGACATCTCGCAAGTAGATCGGCAATGGCTGCGAAATTGTGATCCTCCCCTTACTGACTAGAAGCGCGATCTCCCACAAGCTCATCGCGGAGATTGCTATGCCACCGCTCAGCCTCGCAGCAATCAGCGCATTCCGTGCCTCAGAAGAGAGCCGGTTCTGCTCGTCCGAGAGCCAGATCACGGCATGGGTGTCAGCTAGAATCACTTTAGCGCGTCCCAGTCCTCCAGATCGGAAGCCGGCATCACAATATCGCCGTGGATCGTGATCTTTCCTTTCGCGAACCGAAACACGGCAAGCGGATCCTCCTCAGTGTCCACAGGCACCATCTTCGCCACTGGCCTACCATTCTTCGTAATGATCACTGGCTCCCGCTTCGCCTGCACCTCATCCATAACCGCCAGACAGGTGGCCTTGAACTTGCCTGCTCCAATGGTTTTCATAGACTAACGCCCCCATGGTCATACTACCATGGTCACGAGGCGAAACCCGGACTCACATCCCCCAAGGATGGGCACTCTACCCGCAGCAGCCGAGGTGAACCCCGCCTACTGCCCAGTCACCCCGCCCGCACTCAAGCTGAAGATCGGCAGGTATAGCGCAATCAGAATCGTCACGACCACCATGCCCATCACGATCAGGATCACGGGCTCGATCAGGCTCATGGCGGCCGTCAGGTTCGTCTGCACGTCTTCCTCAAAGAACTCCGCCACCGAGTTCAGCATGCCCGGGAGCGCACCCGTCGATTCCCCTACCTCAATCATCTCGATGGCCAGCTCCGGAAAGACCTTTGTCGCCTGCAGGCTCTCTGAGAGCCCCTTACCCTCGCGAACCGTCTCCACACTGCGAAAGACCGCCGACCCGATCTGCCGCGAGTCGATCGACCGGGCTGCCGTCTCGAGACTCGGGACCAGCGGCAGACCTCCCGTCAGCAGCGTCGACAGCGTCCGCGAAAACAGGCCGACCTGGTACTTGAGCCACACATTGCCGAACACCGGCAGGCCAATCCGCACGCGGTCGACCGCGGTCGCTCCCGCCTCCGTCTTCACCCAACGCGTCAGCAGAAAGATCGCCGCTGCCACCACCGCGCCCACATACAGGCCGTAGTGCTGCGCCCCCCGCCCTAGGTCCAGCAGAAAGGTCGTCAGCGCGGGCAGATGCGTTCCCAGCTGGTCATACAGCTGCGCAAACCTCGGGACCACAAAGGTAATCAGGAAGATGAACAGGCCGATCACCATCACCACCAGCAGCGCCGGATAGATCAGACTCGCCTTCAGCTTCTTACGGAAGGTCAGGCTCACCCGCTGGAACTCAAGAAACCGCTGCAGCACCTCTTCGAGATTGCCCGACCGCTCGCCGGCCAACAGCGTCGTAGTGTAAACCACGGGAAATCCGCCCTGCGCCTCGAACGCCGCCGAGATCGACTCACCAGTTTTCACCCGGGCAACCACATCCTCGAGCTGCGCACGGAAGTTCGGCTGCTTTTGCCTCCGCGCCAGCAGCTCCAGCGACCCCAAGATTGGCAAACCCGCCTTGATCAACGTCAGAAATTGCTGGTTGAACACCAGAAACGTCTCGAGCCGAACCTTCTTGCGGCCGCCTCCCGCTCCAAAACCGCCCCGTGCTTTCACGCTGTACACGTGGTAACCAGCCTGCGAAAACCGCGCTCTCAACTCCTCCGCCGTCGCCGCGGCATGCGTCTGCTCCTGCACCCGCCCGCGTTCATCCGCCAGCCGAACTACGAAATCATTCATTCGAACTCCGGTCCCATCGCGGACGAACTCCAAGGCCGCATACAGGCCTACGGAAACTCCCACATCCGCGTCGATGCCCTTGCACATCCTCGCAGATGCACCTTGATATCTTAGACGTGCGTTCAACCTATTCGCAGACTTCCTTTGGTTGGCCCACTTCGGCCCAGACGTTCCGACGCGGCGACCGTCTTAGCGCGGCCCTGGCGTAGCGAAGCCCCGCCGCTCCGGCAGGGCTTCTCGGTTCTCTAAAATCTAGCCGCCTCTAGACGCTGAAGCTCGATCCACATCCGCAGGTGCTCTTTACCGCAGCATTCTCGAACTTGAATCCAGCCGCTTCCAGCGTCTCCACGTAGTCCACAACACAGTTCTGGAGGTACATGGCCGAAGTCGCATCCACGAATACCTTCAGATCCTCAAACCGGACGATTTTATCCATCATCCCGCTCTGGTTCTCGAAGCTCATCGAATACTGAAATCCCGAGCACCCGCCGCCCACAACCCCGATCCGCAGACCGGCGGGAACAGGATCCTGCGTCGCCATAATCTCCTTGACCTTCACAATTGCCGCGGGGGTCAAGGTAACCGGGGTCGACACCGCCGGTGCGCCGGTCACAACTTCAGCATTGGGAGTCGTTGTTGCAGTAGCCATCGCTATCTCCACCGCCCCTCGTCCGGGACAGAATCTGTATCTGACTTAGTGTAAGCCTCCCCGCCTGCACCTACAAGCAACAGGGGTCGCACACTGAGAAGTAGATGCTCTCCGGTTACCCCAGGTCGCACGTTCCCGGCACCTACCGCCTCGCGGGCGAGCCTCGGGGTTCACAGCAGTCCGATAGACTGTCCGGGACGGAGTCCCCCGATCCCCCATGAAGCCTCTGCTCTGGCTCGCCCAGATCTTTGTCAACGCCTTCGGCATCACGCAGCCCACACCCGAAAACGCCAATCGCGTGGCCATCTTCATCGGCCTGCTCCTTGCGGGCGTGCTTCTGGTGCCTTGCAGCCGTGGCGTTCGTCCTGCGCGCGTCCTTTCACCACTAAGGGGAAGGGGGATCTCCGCAGCGCGAGGTCTCCTCTCCTGTGTTCCTCCCGATCGATGCGAAAACACTAGGCTCCGCCCCCGTGCCGGAGTATGATCCTCTCGGTATCGCCCCAAGCCACCCAGTCGCATCCTCCTCAGAAAAGGGGTTCAAACCTGTATGACTCTTGCCGCCGCTCTATCCGCCGTGCCCACGCTACTCGTCGCCTGGGCTATCGTCACCGCCCTCTTCGTTGGTCTCCTCACCTATCGCGGACAACTCACCCGCTATGAGGATGAACAGCTCTTCCTCGCTGAGATCAATCCCGACGGACCACGCAAGCAGAGCGAAATCGTCCGCCGCGTCAACCAGGTCCAGCCGTTCGTTCGCATCTTCGCCGGCGTTGCGGGTCTGCTCTCCGTCGGTATCGTTGCGATCTGGGTCGCGGATGCTATCCAGACCTTGCGCGTCAGCTAAGCCCAAACGCCCCCAATCCCGTCCCACTCTCCCCACGCGCACCGTGCGGTCGTCGGGGCGTGTGCCTGCACCAGCGCATCCAAACGCCTATGACTCGACCGGTACCCTGCCTGCGGTTTCTACGCCTGTCTGCATTCCTCGCGACCCTCGCAGCCCCCATCCGGCTGTGCGCGACGGCGGCCCCGGGCCTCTTCGGCGATTGGAAGACTGCGGATGGCTCAGTCGTACGCACCGCCCCGTGCGCCGAAGCTCTCTGCATCAAGATCGTCTCCGTAACCCCGACAGCTCCGGGAACCCTGGACCACAACAATCCCGACGCCTCTCTCCGCAAGCGCTCCCTTTGCAATCTCGAGATCGGAAGCGGCTTCGTCCTGGCAGGCAACACCGCAGCCACCGGAGGCCGTCTGTACGACCCCGAGTCAGGCAAGACGTACAAGGGAAACATCGACCTCAAGGGTGATGTCCTGAAGCTCCGCGGTTACCTCGGCATCACCCTCTTCGGCCGAACAGAGACCTGGCATCGCACCTCGGAAGTGAAGCCCTGCGCGCCCTGATCCCTGCACTCACAGACTTCGCATTGCTACAGCCGCCTGCCCGGAACGCGCTCGAAGCAATTAGCGAGGATGCCAGCCAGAGCGCGTGGCCTATCGCTCGCTATCCAGATGCGTCATCGCCTGCTTGTCATAGCGCGTCCCCAGTACCTTTTCCGCAGGCACCGCCTCCTCGAGCCGCCCCGTCTCCTCCGCTGTGAGCCGCAACTCGAGCGCCCCCTCCGCCTCCTCCCACTGCGCCACCTTGCGTGCACCTAGCAGCGGCACGATCTGCTCGCCACGCCCCATCGCCCACGCAATCGCCATCTGCACCGCCGTCACCCCGCGCTCCGTCGCAACCTCACGCAGCGCCTCAACCAGATCCTGGTTCGCCGTCAGATTCGCTCCCGTATACCGCGGCAGAAACCTCCGGAAATCACCCTTCTCCGCAGGCTTCGAACCGCTGAGTAGACCGCGCGAAAGCACACCATACGCCGTCACGCCAATCCCAATTTCCTCTAACCCGGGCAGCACCTTCGTCTCCATACCCCGCGTCGCCAGCCCATACTCCAGCTGCACATCGCAGATCGGCGTCACCGCCTGCGCCTTGCGAGCCGTCTCCACCCCCACCTCGCTCAGACCCGTGTGCCGGGCGTACCCCTGCTTGATCATGTCCTTCACCGCGCCCACCGTGTCCTCGATCGGCACCTTGTCATCCAGCCTCGCCGGCCGGTACACATCCACATACGCCACACCGAGCCGCACCAGGCTGTACGCCAGCCGATCCTTCACCGACGCCGGTCTCCCATCAAAGCCCGACCAAGCTCCACTTGGCGTCCTCTGGGCTCCAAACTTCAAACTCAGAACCACCTTCTCGCGAGCGTCTGGCCCCATCTCCCTCAGCGCCCGACCGATCAGCAGCTCGTTATGCCCCATCCCATAGAAGTCGCCCGTATCGATCAGCAGCTTCCCCCCCGCACTCTCCGCCGTCCGGATCGCGGCATGAATCGTGCGCACACCCTCGTCCTCATCGCTCGGCCCATACATGCCCGACATCCCCATGCAACCCAGCCCCAGCGCAAATACCTCCGGCCCCTCTGTTCCTAACCGCCTCGTCCCGTAAACACTCATGGATGTCCCCCACACTATCCGATGCACCGCCAGCAGACCCGCCGCAACAAATAAGGCCCGAAGCAAAAATCACCCTCGGCCCGTTGCTCCGCTCAAAATCCAGCCACACGCAGCCGTCCTTTAGATAGTAGCTAGAGGCTAGGAGCTTGCACCTTAGGCGTTATAAGTCGACGAACTCACCCGCCCGCCCCGCCCCGTCCAGTTCGTATGGAAGAACTCCCCCCTAGGCTTATCCACCCGCTCATAGGTGTGCGCGCCAAAGTAATCCCTCTGCGCCTGCAGCAGATTTGCCGGGAGCCGCTCCGTCCTGTACCCGTCATAAAACGCCAGCGCCGTCGAGAACGCGGGCGTCGGCACACCGATCTCGATGGCATGGATGACAGCCTTTCGCCAGCTCCAACCGTACCTGTTCAGCACGCCTGAGAAGAAGTCGTCCATCAGCAGGTTCTCAAGCCCTGAATCCTTGTCGTACGCCTCCTTGATGTTGCCCAGGAACGCCGACCGGATGATGCACCCGCCCCTCCACATCAGCGCCACGCCGCCCATATTCAGGTGCCAGCCCTGCTCCTTTCCCGCCTCCCGCAGAAGCATGTATCCCTGCGCATAGCTGATGATCTTCGAGCAGTAGAGCGCCCGTCGCACGTCCTCGATAAACTCCTTCTTCTCCGAGATCGTCTTCACCTTCTTCGGCCCGGTCAGCACCTTTGACGCCTTGACCCGTTCCTCCTTGATCGCACTCAGGCAGCGGGCAAACACACTCTCGCCTATCAGCGTCACCGGCACCCCCAGGTCCAGCCCCGCAATCCCCGTCCACTTACCCGTTCCCTTCTGCCCCGCCGTATCCTGGATTTTGTCCAGCATCGGCTGCCCGTCGTCATCCTTCTTAGCGAAGATCGTCGCCGAGATCTCGATCAGGTAGCTGTCCAGCTCACCCTTATTCCACTCCGTGAACACCCCGGCAAACTCATCCGGCGTCAGCCCCAGGCCGTCTTTCAGCAGCTGGTACGCCTCTCCGATCAGCTGCATGTCCCCATACTCGATTCCGTTATGCACCATCTTCACGTAGTGCCCCGCGCCATCCTCTCCCACCCAGTCGCAGCACGGCGTTCCATCCGCCACCTTCGCCGCAATCGCCTGGAAGATCTCCTTTACATGCGGCCACGCCTCCGCATTTCCGCCCGGCATAATCGACGGCCCAAACCTCGCCCCCTCCTCGCCTCCACTCACGCCCGTTCCGACAAACAGGATCCCTTTTTTCGCCAGATCCTTCGTCCGCCGGTTCGTATCCGTGTAGAGCGAGTTCCCGCCGTCGATCAGGATGTCGCCCTTGTCCAGATACGGCAGCACATGCTCGATCGTCTGATCGACAACCGCCCCCGCCTTCACCATCAGCATCACCCGCCGCGGCTTCTTCAACATCCCGCACATCTCCTCGGCCGAGTGCGCCCCCACCACCTCGGTCCCCTTCGCCTCGTCACTCAGAAACTCGTCCACCTTCGCCACCGTCCGGTTGAACACCGCCACCTTGAACCCGTGGTCGTTCATGTTCAGCACCAGGTTCTGCCCCATCACCGCCAAACCAATCAGACCGATATCGCACGTCGCCTCTGCCATGTCACTCCCCTTCTACGCAACCGCCGGATCTCCGGAACTCCGCTCCGACGCAGCTTGCAACGGAGGTGCTCCCGCATTGCAGCGTGGGCCTTTCTACCACACCTGCCTGCCTCCTGATACAAAGCGTGCTCCTGCCCCGGGAACACAGGTTCAGATTCGCTTCGGGCTGTCGCCTCTTGCAGATCAGCCAGTCTCTCTCACGCTGCATTCGCAGTGGCTCAGGGAACGCACGCCACCAGGGAAGCATCACATTAGCCAATCGAGTCCAGGCCGCAGACCGGATCTGTCGGAAGGTGCCTCTCTCTTCCGCGGTCCACGCGCCCTACTTGATGTTCTAAAGAAATACCCCGATTTGATGTTCCGAAGAAATACATGGAGACAAGATGAAACTCACAAACCCTTCAACTCTGTTCCGGTCTGCCTGCATCGCCGCCGCATCCCTCCTCGGCATCACCCAGACCGGCTGCATGGCCGTTGGTTACAGCAGCGGTGGCGGCTGGTTCGTCTGGCCCGGCGGCCTGGGCCTCCTGGTCATCGTCCTGCTTCTGATCTTCTTCCTCCGCGGCAGAAGGTAAGCCACTTCTCCGAGTCCCATCCAGTTCGCTGTTCCAGTCGCCTCCGTAAAGCGCGTCCTCTCGACGCACGCACCGTCATTCGCCTGAATTCCGGAGCCCATGCTGTACTCTTTCCGCATCCCCACAAGAAACTTGCCCGCGCAGGGCAGCCTCCGAAAGGCGACGATGTCTCTCATCCTCCGATCGCTCTCGATCGCCGCTCTCCTCAATCTCGCCCTGCCTCTCCCTGCCCAGCGCACGCCGCGCACAGCCCCGGTCACTCAGGCTGAGGTAGACCGCATCACCCGCGACGCCATCCTCATCGATACCCACAACGACGTCCCCTCCAAAACCGTTGACGGATATGACATCGCCACCCCCAATCGCACCGGCCAGACCGACCTCCCCCGCATGAAAGGCTTCCTCGGCGCCGAGTTCTTCGCTGTCTTCGTCGATGCCGAGTACACCCACGGCAACCACGCCGCCAACCGCACCCTCCAGATGATCGACACCGTCCGCACCGACATCATTGCCGCCCACCCGAAAGACTTCGTCTTCGCTACCACCGCGCAGGAGATCGTCGACGCCCACAGTCACGGCAGGGTCGCCGCCGTCATGGGCATCGAAGGCGGTCACGCGATAGAAAACTCGCTGCGCCTCCTCCGCGACTTCTACGCCCTCGGGGTCCGCTACATGACCCTCACCCACTTCAACACCAACGACTGGGCCGACTCCCAGGGCGACGTCGACGACGCCAAGGTCCACCACCACAACGGCCTCACCCCCTTCGGCAAGGACGTCGTCCGAGAGATGAACCGCCTCGGCATGATGATCGACATCTCCCACACCGCCGACAAGACCTTCTTCGACGCCCTCGAAACCTCCACCGCGCCCATCATCGCCTCCCATTCCAGCTGCCGAGCCGTCTCGAACCACACTCGCAACATGACCGATCCCATGATCCGTGCGCTCGCGGCAAAGGGCGGCACCCTGCAAATCAACTTCGACTGCGCCTACCTTTCGCAGCGCTACTACGACGCCTCCAAACCGCTTATGGCCACTCTCCTCCCGCAGCTGCGCGAGGCCCGAAAGATCGCAGACCCCATCGCGCGTGACGCCGCCGTCGATAAGCTCGAGCAACAGGCCACCGCCCAGATCCCCCCCGCCACCCTCGCCGACGTCGTCGCACAGATCGACCATGCCGTAGAGATCGGCGGCATCGACCATGTTGGCATTGGCACCGACTTCGACGGCGTGGGCTGCGTCCCCGCCGACCTCGGCTCCTACGACAAGTTCCCCGCCCTCACGCGCGCCCTGCTCGAAAAGGGCTACACCGCCGAAGACATCAGTAAGATCTATGGCGGCAACCTTCTTCGCGTCATGCGCGCCGTCGAGATCCGTGCGCGTGACCTCCAGGGCGCTCCCGCCCTCAACACGCGGTTCGCGACGGCAGCCAATGCAACCGCTCCGCAGCCCTGAGCACCCCAGCTCACCTCTCTGATCGAAGCTTGACCGAAGCTCTCGCGTCACGGTGTAGTATCGCCCTGCGCTCGCATGCTCAAACCTGCCATGCTTCTAACCAAGCTCCGCCGCGCTCGTCTGTCATCTCTGCCCGCCCATCGCTTCGCCATCCTCTTCTGCTTCCTCCTCCTCTCCATTACCGTCTACCCCTATGCCGAAAGCAGCGCCCGCGGCTACTACGCCTTCCGCGTCCTCGGCAGCGTCATCATTCTTCTCACCGTCTACGCCGTTAGCTTTCGTCGCAACCTCGTCATCCTTCTCTTCTGCCTGGCGGTCCCAGCTCTTTTAGAACGCATTCTGCTGTCGCCGTCCGACTCCGGCGCCGCGGCTCTGGTCAATCGCCTCCTCAGCGTCACCTTCGATGCGGTCGTCCTCGCCATCATCTTCCGGCGTGTCTACGCTGAAGAAAGTCCCACCTCGGAGACTATCTTCGGCGCCCTCTCCATCTACCTGCTGCTCGGCTTCGTCTTCGCCAGCATCTACGGCCTCATCGTCAGCGTCCAGCCAAACGCCTTCGTCCTCGATCCCCTATCCAACCTCCACCGCGTCCCCGACCGCTTCGACTTCATCTACTTCAGCTTCGGCACCCTGACCGAACTCGGCGCACCCGGCATTGCCGCCGTCTCCCGCGAGGTCCGCTCCGTCTCCCTCCTCGAAGCCGTCCTTGGAATCTTCTATCTGGCCGTTCTCATCTCCCGCCTCATGAGCACCTACCGCGCCGCGGCCGGCACCGCCCAGGCAGTTTCGACAGACTCCCAACCACCCCTGTCGTCCTGACAGGGGAGCCTACAAAGGGAAACGATCACTCTCCACTCCGACCTCCGCAGCGCTTAGGCCGCTGTCCACATCCGCTGCGGATGCAACCCCTACTTGCCCCGCACCGCAATTACCTCGATCTCGACCAGCGCCCACGGAGCCGCCAGCGCCGCCACCTGGAACGCACTCCGCGCCGGCTTGTTCGGCTGCGCCGCTGTCCCGAAGAATTGGGTGTAGCTCGCCTGCAGACCCGCGAAATCCAGCTTGCCGCCCTTGTCCGGATCGCCCGCCAGGAACACCGACATCTTCACCACATCCTTCATATCCAGTCCCTGCGCCTTCAGCAGCGTCTGGATCTTTGTCAGCGCGCTCAGGGCCTGCGTCCTCGTGTCGCCGTAGACCGCCGCCGTCCCCTTCGCCGCGTCCGCCGGCGTTAGCGGATCCGCCAGTTGCCCGCTCAGATACAGCGTGTCTCCCGCCCACACACCGCTCGCAATCGGACTCTTCTCATTCGGCTGCAGATGCTTCACCACCACCTGCCCCCGCGCCCCGCCAGCAACCGCCAACAATACCGCCGCAAATAAGATCCTCGCCACTATCCTCATAGCACTCCCTCTCGCATCGATAAGCTGTTCCCTGTTCCCTGTTCCCTGTTCCCTGTTCCCTGTTCCCTGTTCCCTGTTCCCTGTTCCCTGTTCCCTGTTCCCTGTTCCCTCAAAACTCTAAGCCCGCCCCAACTTCACCCGGTCGCTGATCATCTGCACCGCGCGCCGAGCACTCAGCGCCGCACCCTCCTGCCATCCCACAATATGGCTCACATGGTCGCCCGCGAAGTAGATCGGACCGTCCGCCTGAATCAGCGTCTCGTATCCCGGGTTCGTCTGCGTCTGCGAAAAAGCCGGATTCCGGTTCGCGCCTGTCTGCCGCGCCGTAGCAATCGCCGGCGCCCGCCCCTGCTCCGGACCATAGCTTCGTATCCACGATCCATGGTTCCACTCCACCTTGCCCCAGCACACGTACATCGGCTTCTCCAACTCCTTTCCATGCCCCGGGTGCAGCCGCTCAATCGATTTTCGGCTCTCCTCCATCTTCCCTGCGAGGTCTAGCTTCGAGAACCAAGGAACCCCCTCCTCCTCCGTATATCCACTCACCACCACACCCCGATCGCTCAACATTCCCGACGATGGAAACCAAACCGGGCTGCATCCCGTGTTCACGAACTCGAGCCCTCCATAGATGTTGTAGTCCTGCTCCCAGAACCGCCTGCTCTCCCACGCGATCTTGTACGCCGAAGCATACGTGCACTCGTCGATCACCCTCTTGTGAGGCGCGTTGAAGTCGTTCAGCATCTTCTTCAAAACCGTCAGCGGCATCGCGCAGATGCAGAAGTCCGCTTCGATCGACTGCGGCTTGCCCCTCTCCGTGTACCCAACGCGCACACCCTTCGCGGACCTTCGAATCTCTGTCACCGCCGTTCCATACACCACGATCTTCCCGAGATCCTTTGCAAACGCATACGGGATTCGGTCCATGCCGCCCACCGGCTGAAACATCGTCGCCTGCATGTCGAAGTTCTCCTCAAACATCATTCCCTGCCAGAAACTCTCGTCGAGCAGCGTATGCATGCCGATCGGCTGGCTGAGAACTCCGGCGTCATCTCCCGCCCCCGCCTCCTTGGCGTACCCCGCCCGGTCGCTCCCAACATACTTCCCGGCTTCGTCGAGCGGCCCGTAGAAGCGCAGGAAGTCCAGCATGCGTGCCGTGTCCTCCTTGCTCACCTCCGCCTCCAGCCCGCCCTGGCTCATGCACTTCATCAGCAGCTCGCTCACATGCCCGCGTGTATCGTTCACCGCCTGCCGCTGCACAATCGGCTTTCCGCCGTTCGCGTCGTCATTTTGTAAATAGCTGGACCGGCTCGAGTTCACCTCCACCTGCAGCTCCACCTTCAGCTTCTTGCAGTAGCCCAGCATGGTCTTGTGGATCGACGGCAGCCGCGCGGGTCCGAAGTTCTGGTAGTTACCCGCCTCCCACGAGCAACTCTGCGTGCTCCCATCCGCGAGCTCCACCTTGTCGCCCGGCCGCACCGTCCAGTTCCGCCCACCCGGCCGCTCCCTCGCCTCGAGCACCGTACACTCGTACCCCAGCGCGCGCAGCTCATACGCCGCAACCAGCCCGCCGATGCCTCCCCCGAGCACCACGACCTTAACTCCCTTGCCGCGATCCGGAGACACCTCCAGCGGCTTCTCCGCTTCCGCACCCGGCATCAAGCCCATGCCCTGCATCGCCAGAAACGCCGCGCTGTATCCGCCGGCATGCCCAACCCTCGTCAGAAAACTCCGCCTGGAAATAGTCATCGAAACGACACCTCTTCCTCTCCGGTACGTTCTTCGTCTGTCGTGAGATCAGGAGGGAAAGTGTCTCCAATCCACCTCCCCGAGGCCCTGGCCCTGTGCGCAGCGCCAGGCAGCACAGCCATATCAAAAAACACAGCAGCCGTTCGCCGCGAACACTGCGGTGAAACGGGTAAGGGAAACCAGGCTTTCCCCGTAAATGGAGAGAGCTCAAGGAGAGGGCTTCACAGGTTTTTCAAAAAGTATCCCCACTCTACCCCAACCAGCCGCGAACAACCAGAAGAAATCTCGCGCCTCCCAACGCGCTCTCCGCCCAGATCACCCCTTCGCGCAAAGGTCTACACTGATCCAACCTCTCGGAGGCCCTCTCATGCGTGCCCTGCCAACGATGCTGCTCATGCTGGTTCAGTCCTTCGCGCCCGTGTATGCGCCCGCGCAAACTACCCCTCAGCCCCAGCCACCGGTCGTCCATGGTAACGACGGTGGAACCAGTGGCCGCATGGAAAGCATCTTCATCCCACCCATTCCGGGAGCTCCGTTCACCTTGACCCTCGTTACCGAATGGTCCCGGCCGCTAAGTAGCGGCGGCAGCTTCACCCTCGCAAATCGCAGGCACATCGCCCGCGATGGAAAGGGTCGGATCTACCAGGAGCGTTGGATCCTCGTTCCCAAAGGCAGCAAGATCGAGTCGCACATGGACATCTTCCAGATCACCGATCCGGCGCAGCATACCTGGTACAACTGCGGTGTCCGCGAAAAGGTCTGCGATCTGCTGCCATACGGCCTCACCACGGACATGATCTATAAGCCTGCCATCGGCACCACCGGTGCTCTTCCGAACGGCAAAGGCTTTCATCAGCATGAAGAGCTTGGACTCAGCAACGCCAGGGGCGTCGATACCACCGGATATCGCGAGACGACGACGCTCAACCCCGGCGTACTTGGAAACGACCAGCCCATGGTCCTCACACGCGAGTTCTGGTACTCGCCCCATCTCGGCATCAACCTCGTATCCAAGGTCGACGACCCGCAGAGCGGAAAGCAGACCTTCGAGGTCGTCGAACTCACCACCTCCGAGCCGGATCCCAAATTCTTCCTCTTGCCCGAAGGGTACAAAGTCGTGGACCAGAGAAAGGCCGACGAAGAGGCCCGGTAGGCCGCACACTCCACAACGCTTCCTCCGCCGTTCTCCTGTCACTCACGTAAGATCAGCGCCAGAGAAACGAGGAGGCATTCTTGACGCGTATCTGGAACAGGCGCCGCTTTGTTCAGACTGCCGGATCTGTCGCGGCTCTGACCGTCGCGGAACCCTTTGCACTGGCCGCAGCCGGACGTGGTGGCGTGTCCATCCTCGTTGATACCGACGACCGCGTAGCCGCCGGGCCGCCCACTGTTTGGGCCGCGACGGAGCTGGAGCGTGCGCTCACCGGGCAGCATGTTAAGGTCTCTCGACCCGCGACCTTGGCCAAAGCTCCTCGCGGTGACGTGTGCCTCCTTGTCTCCGGCGCAGATACTCCGGTAGCTCGGAACATCCTCAAGCAGGCTGGTACCAAAGTAGCGAAGGCTCCCGAATCGCTCGGCCTGGTACCCGGAAGGCTTGAGACGAAATCTGTCGTTCTGGCGTGCGGCTCGGATTCGCGAGGTCTCGTCTACGCGCTGCTGGAGCTTGCGGACAGAGTCAATTGCGCCACCGACCCGTTGGCAGCGCTTGATCTGAGAAAGCCGTTTCTGGAGCAGGCAGCCAACAGCGTCCGTTCCATCAATCGCTGCTTTCAGTCCGAGATCGAAGACAAGCCCTGGTTCAACGACAGATCCATGTGGTCGGCCTACCTGACAATGCTGGCCAGCAACCGCTTCAACCAGTTCAACCTGTCGATGGGCCTCGGGTACGACTATCCTCAAGCCGTTACAGACTCGTACACCTACTTCACCTACCCCTTCTTCGTCTCCGTTCCCGGATACGACCAGGTGAAGGCACGCGGTCTCACGGACGAGGAGCGCGATGCCAACCTTGGCATCCTTCGCTTTCTCAGCGCCGAATGCGCCCTCCGCGGCCTCGACTTCACGCTCGGGCTCTGGAACCACGCGTTCGTCATGTCGAAGAGTTCGAAGCCGACCTACCCCATCGATGGGCTGACGCCGGAGACTCACGCACCTTACTGCCGGGACGCTCTGTACACGCTGCTGAAGGCGTGCCCCGGCATCACCGGGATCACCCTCCGTGTACACGGCGAGAGCGGCATTCCCGAGGGCAACTTTGGCTTCTGGGAGGTCGTCTTTGAGGGCATCGGCAAGCTGGACCGCAAAATTGCGCTGAACCTGCACGCCAAGGGCACCAGCAAGCGAATCATCGATGTCGCCCAGTCCACGAAGATGCCGGTGAGCCTGTCGCCGAAGTACTGGGCCGAGCACCTCGGTCTGCCCTACCAGCCAGCATCCATCCGGGAGACGGAGAAACCTCCCTCCGAACCCGACAAAGCTGGCAGCCTCTTTGAGCTCAGCTCTGGCGCGCGACGTTTCATGCGATACAGCTATGGCGATCTCTTCAAGCGGCGGCGTTCGTACGACGTCTACTTCCGTATCTGGCCAGGCACCCAGCGAGTCCTTCTGTGGGGCGATCCCAGGCTGGCCGCAGGCGATGGACGTGGCTTCACCATGTGCGGCAGCCAGGGTGTTGATCTCTTCGAGCCGCTCTCGTTCAAGGGCCGCGGAGGCTCAGGCCTCGCCGGCGCGCCATCCGGCCGCTGCTCCTACGAGGACCCGACGCTAGCGCCGGGGTACGACTGGGAGAAATTCGCCTACAGCTACCGCGTTTGGGGCCGCTACATCTACAACCCGGATGCTGATCCGGCAGGGTGCCATCGTTACCTGAACCAGCAGTTGAAGGCGGCTGGCCCCGCCGCTGCTTCGGCGCTGGCCAGCGCCAGCCGGGTCCTGCGCATCGTTACCGCGTCGCAGGATCCCTCGGCGGCGAACTGGACGTTCTGGCCCGAGATGTATACCAACATGACCATCGTGGACGAGTCGCTGAACACGATGTATCGAGACACGCCCGCGCCGCGGGTCTACGGCAACGTCAGCCCGCTCGACCCGCAGATCTTCGTCTCCATCAACGAGGCGGTCAGCGACATCCTCCACGGGAGGAGCAACAGCCGGTACACCCCGTTCGAGGTCGCGCAGTGGCTCGTTCAGAACGCTGACGCGGCGGATAGAAGTCTCGCCGAAGCCAAGTCGCTCATGCGCGACCCGGCTCCTCCGGAGTTCCGCCGCCTAGTACTCGACGTTCAGATTCAGAGCGGGCTCGGTAAATTCTTTGCGGCGAAGATCCGCAGCGCCGCCATGTTCGCCATCTACCAGCAGACGGGGAACCGGGGGCCGATGGATAAGGCTGTGAGCGAGTACCGCAAAGCCCGTGGCGCCTGGTCGGCTCTGGCAAATCAGGCCAGAGGCGCTTACCGGAGCGACGTGACCTACGGTGGCGTCAAAAACATGCGCGGACATTGGCTCGACCGCTTGCCCGCAATCGACGCTGACATCGAGGCCATGCAGGCATTCGAGTCGAAAGCTCCGGCCTCCACCGACGCATTTCCCGAACAGGAGGTACAGGCGGCGATCAGCAAGGTGATGACGCCAGCGCCACGCCCCGCTATAGCCTGCCATCACACGCCTTCCGCAACGTTTCAGGCAGGCACGGCACATCTCGTCGAGTTGCAGGTTACGCCGCATGCTGGCGAAGTCCGTCTAAAGTACCGTCACGTCAACCAGGCCGAGATCTACGAGACCGCTGCCATGACAGGCGATGCCGGCCTGTATCGCACGACCATCCCGGCGGAGTACACCAGATCCGAGTACGCGCTGCAGTACTACTTCGAATTACAGCACGACCCGCGCCTCGCCTCCATGCATCCGGGCCTGGGACCGGACCTTACTGATAGGCCGTACTTCCTCGTGGAGCAGGCCTAACTCATAAGATCGGTCTCCAGCTGGATTAAGTCTCTCCTTGATGGCGTTTGTTCGAGTCTGGTTAGAAGGCATATCGAAGGCTGAACTGAAACTGCCGGTCAGCCCCGTAGGTCCCACCCTTGGTCTTGCTCTGGCCAAAGGTTCCCGAACGGGGGTTGGTGTCCGGATTGTCAGCCGTGGGGTGGTTGGCGAGATTGAAGGCCTCGGCGCGGAAGACCAGCGTGTGATTTTCAAGGGACGGAATCACGTGGAAGGTCTTATTGAGGGCGGCACTGTAGCTCTGGAAGCCAGGTCCAAAGATCTGATTGCGAGATCCGCGAGGGGAGAACTGACCGGCAAATACCGTGTTCATCTGGCTATCGGTAGCGAATGCCCCGGTGTCGAACCACAACGCCGTGCTCTGCTGGCCCGCGAACGCCTTGTAGGTCTTCTCGGGGCGAAGGAGGCGGAAGAGTTGATTCCCCGATCCTGCGCCGACACCCGCGTAGTCATTGCCCGTTGAGACGTTCAGTGGACCGCCGGTTTGCGCCTGGAGGGTTCCGGAAAACTGCCAGTTCCCGAGCAGCGCGCGATTGGCAAGGTGATCGGAGTGGTCGAACTGATCGATGTTGTAGACGAAGTTCGAGACGAACACATGTCGTCGGTCAAAGTCGCTCGATCCGTAGAAGATCGATTTGTCATAGGCATTCGGAAGATTGGTGCCGTTGCCGGATCCAAAGTCCAGACTCTTGGACCAGGTGTACGCAACGCCAAAGAGCAGACCCTTGGTTAGCCGCCGCCTGAGGTTTGCCTGCAGCGAGTGGTAGATCGAAGCCCCGCCGTTCGTAGCCTGGGCAATGTTCGAGAAGCCCTTGTAAGGGCGCAGGGCGTCCGCCTGTTTTACCGTGGGATTCGCTTGCACCGTTCCGGGCTGCAATTGATTCACATTTAGTATTTGTTCGAGGTGTAACCCGCGCCGGCCGGCGTACGCCAGCGTCAGGACACCGAGGCCGCTAAACTCCTGCTCCACGGTCACATTCCAGTTGTAGGCCTCCGGACTGGGATAGTGAAATGCCTGCGACGAGTAGTTGAACGGGAAATTATTAGCGCCGACGCCGCCCGGCAAGTTGGCCTGGCCCAGGCTTACGGTCGAAGATGGCTGAAATGGCGCGTTGCCGCCCGTAAACACGTTGTCGGTTATGCCGAGACGCTGCACGTAGCGACCTCCCCCGGCGCGAACCACCGTGTTTGGATAGAGCTGGTAGGTGATGCCTACACGAGGCTGGATATCGGTCTTGACCGTGGGGGAATAGGCGTTGCCGTAGCCGCGAAAGAGGTTCTGGAAACTGGAAAGGATCGCCGGGTCGACGTGTCCCTGCGCACTGGATGGAAAGCTGCTGCCCGGAATGACGACGCCGTTGTACCGGTCGCCACCGGTGACGACGTCCGTGATCGGATCGACCCTGACCGCATTGGCGGGGTTATAGTTCGCGGGGCTGAAGACGGATTGGTTGCCCCACTTGGCATAGTAGGGGTTGTAGATGCTGTACCGCGCTCCAGCTTCAATCACCAGCTTCGGTGTTGCGCGCCATTGATCCTGAAGGAAGCCCTCGTACATGGTGCTGCGATACACAGTGTAGGAGCGCTGACCGATCTCACCGTAGGTATCGAAGAGTCCCTCCGCCACGTTGGCAACGCCGATCCTGGTGGTGGGGCCGCCGGTCCGGGTGTCGGTAAAGGTGAACTTGCCGTTTTGGTTGTTCGTGGACCCCGGCGTGTTCGAAACGGTGATCTGATCGAAGTTGTTCTCGCCGGCATACTCGAAGTTCACGCCCAGCTTCACCGTGTGGTTGCCGAAGACCTTGGTTACGTTGTCGGCGGCGTTGTAGACGATGCCACCGGAACGCGATGGGTAGGGGCCTCCGTCCAGCAGGTCAAAATTCGGAATACTGACCGTCGGGATCTTGTTCGGAATCGTCTTCGTTGCTGCGGAGTACAGGAACGGATAACTGATTCCGTATTTCGTCCGGTCGTAGAGACCGCTGGACCGATCGATATCGATGGTGACGTGGTCCGAGGCCGCAGAAACGATCAGTTCGTTGACCAGCGTGGGTGAGGCTGTCCAGGAATAGTGCAGGACACCGATCTGGTTCGGACGTTTGAAGATACGCGGGTTGCGATTGAAGTTGCCATAATGCGGCGAATAATCGCTGTAGTTATAGTTCAGCACCGTAAACCTTATGCGGTGCGCCTCAAAGGGTATGTAGTCGATGACGATAGTATCTTTGCGCTGGGTCTGTTTCTCCGTAGCGGAATCGACCCAGTTGTACGTCGCACCCGCAGCGTTAGGTGCCGGGAAAGCATTCAACAGCCCCAGGCCGTTGGCGCTCAGATCGGCCGCCGGAATGATGTTGTTCTGGTAAGCGGCGCCTGTGTTCGGATTTCGAATCTGGTTGCTGCCTCCATAAAAAATGTTTGGCGTAAGCAACTCGCTGAAGTCGCCGGTCCGCATCAGTGTGGTCGGCACCCTTCGAAAGACAGTGTCGTCGTTGTTATAGCGGAGGTACTCCTGCCCGACGAGAAAAAAGAGCTTGCTGCGATCCTGGTTGAAGACCCGTGGGATGTAGACAGGGCCATTCAAGTTGAAGCCGTACTGGTTGTAGCGGAAACCGGGAGGCTTGGCCCTGATACTTGCCGCGTTGGATGGGAGCTTGCGCTGCCACGTATTCGCATTCAGCGCCGTATTGCGGAAGTACTCGTAAGCGGCTCCGTGAAAGCTGCTGGTGCCGCTCTTCGGGACTATCCGCACCTGGCCGCCCGAGGTGCGGCCATACTCCGCCTGGTAGCTATTCGTCAGGATCTGCACCTGTGAGGTGGAGTCCACATCAGCAACGCCGACACTTGTGCCGTTCGAACGGGTTCGCACCGCCGGAGCTCCGTCCAGCGTGATCAGGCTCTCCTGGCTGCGCGCGCCGCCGATATTCAAACCACTGTCGAGACCGAAGGAGAACGAGGCGATTGCGGCATTGCGGACAACGCCCGGTTCCAGCTGCGAGAGATAGAGAGGATTGCGGCCGTTAAGCTGAATGCTTCTGACCTGTTCCTGGGTTACCAGTTGGCCGACGACGGCACTCTCTGTCTGCACGGCGTTCGCGCCTGCTTCGACCGTGACCGCCGAGGTGGCGTCACCCACCTTCAGAATCACATCGACCCGGCGTCCGATACTTGGGTCCACCCGCACATCGCTTAACGTGACTGTTTGAAAACCTGCGGATTCAACACGGACCGTATAGTCGCCCGGACGCACGCTCGGAAGGACGAAATTGCCGCTGCTATTTGTATTCACGATTGTCTCGTCACGGTTGGCGGTGTTACGCACCGTGACCTTTGCGTTCGGAAGCACTGCACCCGAGCTGTCGGAGACCACTCCGGAGAGCGAGGAACTATCCGATTGCGCGAAAGCTGTGACTGAGGGCGATGCCGTACAGACGACTGCGTAGAGCATTGCCAGCAAAACGGATCTGAGTTTCAAGATGGCCTCCTGAAGGGTGCTGCAGAGTGACAGAGTCGAGTTGTCAGTGAGCCTCGGCAATGGTGCTGCCCGATGGCTCGTCGTGGTTGAGTGTGTCGTAGAGAGGCTGAGCTGGCTTCAACTCAGGATGCTCCCGCGCTACAGAGATAGCTAGGATACGGATTTTGTCGTTGTCCGGCAACGTAAGCGTGTGTAGCTGTCCCGACAGTTCGATCGGATAGGCAAACAGGTACGAATACGCGTATGGCTGGTTGAGACCTGCGGAGGTGTGATGGTGGGAGGCGTACCAGGCCAGGCTCGCGCGCTTGACGTATCCCGGAGCCAGACTTACGTAGTCTTCAGGGTAGCGTGGCGCCGTGTACTGCTCCCTCTTCTGCTCGTCGGGCGCTGGCCAGACCGCATGGCCTGCGGAGAAGGCCCAATCACGTTCGCCCTGGGGCTTCCATATGCGGGTATCCCACTGGCCGATAAACCCAGTCCAGTCCTGGATATTCAGATTTACGGGCGCATCTCCGATGCGGAAAGCAGCCGTTTGATCCCCGGATGCGGAGGCAGCCAGGACATAGACACGGTTGAAGTCGCCGGTTGGCAAAGTGATCGTCTGCCCGTGCGCGGTGACGGCATTCGGCGTCGCTGTCTTGGCGGCCGCCAGGTCAAACTGCACACCGTGATACTGGATTCGCGATGGCAGAAGCTCCGCCGGCAGGGCGTCTCCCTTTCCGTCAAATCCGCCTCCCTCGGTGTGCGTATCATCGTTGCTCGCAACGGCTAGATCGTACTGGAGAGGTACTGCCTGCGAACGAACTCCGGCGACCCTCGCGGCAGATTTGTCCAAACGTATCGCAAAACTTCGTGGCTGGTAGCCCGTGAACGAAGTGGTAAGCGTTCCTCCACTCACACGCGCCGGTCCAACGGGCTGCTCCTGCGCGTTGATCTCGCGGCCGGCTGCCACCCGTCCTGCAAACGATATGTGGACATCCGGTGCCGGTTTGCCGTCGAGCTCAACCATGCGGAGAACGATCTCGTCGCTGGCCTCAGCCTTCTTCAACGCCAGGATGCGAACTCGGGGGTTGCTCAGATGGACGAGCGAGAAGCTCTTTCCGAGCGAGCCCGGATGCGGTGTTGTCGTGAAGGCAACCAGCGGGTCGTTCAAGCGATAGGCTTGCCAGTCGGTCTGCGCCCCCCGCCAGTCGTTCGCGTGCCCGGTCAGACCGAAGACGAACTCATGGTGGCCCCAGTCCTGATTGGCCTGATCGGTGTACGCCGGTGGACGCCCGTTGTTTGCTGGTTGTATCCCTGGAGATCGCAGCAGCGTTACCCGTAGCGTGTTGTCGTTTGGTTTGTCCGACCCGTTCTTGCAGTCGGTCAGGATCGTCGTTCCAAAGCTGCCGCCCGTGTCCGTGAGATCGATCCAGCGGTGCGAGGCGACTTCAAACTGACGCTCCTGCGCGTTCGGCCGTTGGATCGTCCCGATCTCCCAGTTGTAAGTCGCGTTCGGATTCGCTGCGCTCAGCGGAAACGCAACCTTAAGATTGCCGGCCAACGTCTTCCAGTCAATCGCGTTCGAGAATTCCACGCGATTTCCCGCATCTCCCGCCGACAAGCTCACGCTCTGCACAAACCTGGACCCCTCCGTCTCTCGCGTTACCTCGATCGAGACACGGGCCGGTCCATCTTCCTTGATCTTGATCTGCGCCGGGCCTCCAACGTAGGCACGGGGTGCAGCCTGCTCCTGGTCGAAGTCCATATTCCAGGCGGGCCATTGCTTCGGCCTGTCTGTCGAGATTGCGAGGCGGATCGGCGCTGATAGAAGATCCTTCCCGAGGCTCTTGTCGAACACGCTGGAAACATCGCCCTCGGGATTCAACTGCACTTTATATCGAGCATTCTCGATCGATGTCGAGCTAACCTTCAGCGTTGATCTCTGGTCCGAGCTGTCCGCGGGTGACACGTCATAGACGGCATACCCTACCGAAGGAACCTTGGCGAGAAAGAGCACCTTGCCATTCTCGATCTGCGACGGCACCTCCTCTCCCGCCGGATTGCGGACGTTCACCGCTTTCGGAAGTCCCTTGGGAAAGACCACCTCAGCCTCAACCAGATCTTCCCGAGCGATGTTGAGCGGGTTGTAGACGACGACCGGCATTCCTTTGGCCCGCGTGTCGAGGTCTGAGGCAATCGCCTCCGTTGCGTCCGTAAGTACGCCCGCGAACTGGTTGGCCACAATAACGTCGTCGTTCCACGCAAACTCGTACGCTCGCGGAGTCGCCGTGCCAGCGCCGGTATCGTGGAAGTGCCCGGCGAGCGCAAGCATCCAGGCGTCGTTCAACCGCTGCTGCGGGTAGGGCCTGCCGCCCATCCACTCGGCCGCGATCGATGCCTTCTCAGCGGCATCGGCAAGCGCTTCGTTCCTGGTCACCCACCGCTTGTGATACGCCTGCGATGTCAGCGAACCCGCGGAGTGATTGATCAGTTCGAGGTCGCCCTGGTAGCGCGGCATCCGCGAGGCCATCGCTGGCGTGATGTCGTTGAACATCTGGTCCGCCGCGGCCTCAACCACGTGCACCGGACCTTCACCGACCTTTACCACCGGGCCTGCCGCCGCCACCACGGTCGCACCTTGTCCGGAGCCGGGACGCCGCTCGGTCGGCAGCACCGTCTCGCCCTTGGTCACAATGGCTTCAAGCAGCTTCACGCTGAACTCCTGGGTCGCGCCTCCCACATCGCCCGTGCCCACATAGTGGTAGTCGGCAAAGACGCCCGTCACCTTGCCATCAAGATCGATGCGCTTGACCCAGTCCTGCTCCTGCTCTCGAGGTCGCCCAAGTGCACGCTGCTGCTGCGGCGTCAGCCGCGCCCTCTCCTCCGGCGTTAGCGGGGTTGGAGCGACAGTCTGTCCGGGCTTCTGGCTCAGGTCGGTGTAGACATTGCTTCCGTAACCGCCGGGATTCAGCGCGCTCAGCACAGCCTTCCCATCGGGCCCTGACCACAGGCCAACGTTGAAGGGAATACCCTCCGGCGTCTCCTCCGGCGACCCCGGGCCACCGATCTTCGGAGCCGGCTGCCAGGAGGCGCTGAGCTTCTGGGTGGAGAAACCCTTGACCCCCGCGTGGGCCAGAATGCTCGGCAGAGACGCCGGAAACCCGAAGCAGTCGGGCAGCATGTACTCCGCGCTCGCCTTTCCGAACTCATTTCGGAAGTAGGCGTTGCCATAGAGAACCTGCCGAAAGATCCCTTCCGCGCTGGGCAGATTGACGTCGCCCTCTTCGACGGAAGATCCGGCCGGATACCATCGGCCTGCTGCGACATACTGCCGCATCCGGGCGTAGTCCGCCGGGTAGTACTCCTTCATCAAACGGTATCGGTTCGCTCCGCTCCAGTTGAAGACGTAGTGAGGATACTTGTCCATGTAGTCGAAGTTCACGCGCATCGTCTTCAGCAGAAATTGGCTGATCGTCTGTGGGAACTCCCAGCGCCACTGCGTATCCAGGTGGGCGTACGGAACGACGTAGAGCGTCGGGGTCTTTGTGATGTCCGGCGCCTTCATCGTCTGTCCGGGAGCAGCCGGCGGCATTGCAGCCATCGCAAGGACGGACCATAGCCAGGCGGCTCTCCTGCCCCCCCGGCCAAGGCGAGCACCGCATAGGGGAGACGGAACCGATTCCGCGAAACCGACCGAGGTCTCGCGCGTGCGTTCTGTTCGAACACGCTCTCGGAAGCTGCTGCATACCCGGAACGGAGTGTTTCTCATAAAAGGGGAGTCCGATTCTTGAAGCAGTCTATGGGAGGCAGAACCGTTTTTTGAGGCAACTGGGTGTGCGGCGGTCGACGGCGTGCTGGGAAATGATTGCGCTACCAGGTTGATAGCCTTTTACGCGTCCGGAAATTGAGTTGTCAAGAGATGGGCACCACTTTATTCCTTGTTTGTTCCAATCAGTGTGATGGGGCCGTATGATGGCGTTCTCACAACCTCGAGGAAAAAGCAGGTGCGGAAGGCTCCACCCTCAAAGAGAGCGACGCTGGAGGACGTGGCGCGAGCTGTCGGTGTCGGCGCCATGACGGTCTCGCGTGTCATCAACAATCATCCCCATGTCGCGGAAGATACGGCGAAAAGGGTTCGGGCCGCGATTCGCCAGCTGAACTACCGCGCGAACCATGCGGCACGGATGCTCGGCGGGCAGCTCTCGCGTTCAGTGGGTCTCATCGTTCCGGATATCTCTGACTCCTTCTTCTCCGTCGTGATCCAGGCGGTTCAGGACGCAGCTCGCGAGGAGGACTATCTGGTGTGGTTGGCTTGCTCCAAGGAAGACTCTTCGATCGAGGCCGCGCAGATGGAAGCCATGACGCATCACCCCGTGGATGGCATTCTCCTGGTCCCAGTCGACAGCAAGGCCAGGTACCTCAAAGCGTCTGTCTCGGGAACAATCCCGATCGTCACCATCGACCGCCCTATCGAGGTGGCGACAACGGACTCCGTTGAGGTGGATAATCGCGCCGGAGCGCAAGCAGCCGTGGAACACCTGGCCGGTCACGGTTGCCGAAGAATTCTCTGCGTTGCAAAGAACTCACACCTGCGAACCATTAAGGAACGCATCGCCGGTTACGAGGAGTACATGCAGCACGCCAGGCTGAGCCAACCCAGGACCTTGCACCTCTCCTCCGAATCGGAGGCGAAGGTTCGCCTCGCCTCCCTGCTTCGATCCCGCTACCGGCCTCAAGCCCTCTTCACGGCCAACAACGCATCGACGATCTGGGTCATCGAGACGCTCCGCGAGCTCAAGGTCGAGGCAGGCAAAGACATCGCGCTCGTCGGCTTCGATGACGTGGACTTTTACACTTTGTTGACGCCTCCCGTCACAACCATCAGTCAACCCGCCTCGGAACTCGGCCGTCTGTCGTTTCGGTTGCTTCTGCAAAGGGTCCGTGCCGACTTCTTACCCGCAAGCCTCCGAACAGTTCTCCCCGTCGCCCTCATCATTCGCGAGTCGTGCGGCTGCGAACCGCAAGCCTGACCTGTTCTTAGATCGCTGCGTACAGTACGTCCCGCAACCCCGGCCCGAAGCCATCGGAGAGTAGGAGCTCAACAGACTTACCCTCGCGCATACCGGGCGAGTTCTATAGGTTGAGCTCTCGGCTTTCTTTGGTCCTGCCACTCCTTCGGATCTCAGGGGATGCCGTCTGCCACGAACAGGTCCAGGGCTGCTATGTCCGCACCAGCATTGGCAGTCGCTGGCGGGCCGGACCACACGGTGCTGAACCCTCCTTCCACGCTTCGGCCCCGCGTCCATAGTTCATTCGCGTTTCGATGCAGGAAGCCCCTCAAATCTCCGTTCGGGAGCCGCCGGTCCAGATCCGCGAGATTCCGCACGTAGATGCCTTTGAACTGCACGCCGTCCGCACCGCATCCGGGCTCGCACACCTCGTGGAGCACCCCATCCGACCCCGTCAGCGCTTTGGCCGAGGCTTGAGCCATTCGCGAGGCTTGTGCCCGGAGCTCCGGATCCTGCTCCAGGTCTGCCAGGTCGAGTAGCCCAGTCAAAACCACTCCCTGGTTGTAGCTCCATTCCGTTTTGCCGTTGTTCCTGCACGAGGAATCCAGCCCATCATTAACCAACTGCTGGCCGTTGATCATGCCTGAAGCCGCAAACCACCTCCACTCATCCATCGCCCACTTCCGATAACGCTCCTTCTGTTGCCCCGTTGAGCGCTGCGCCAACCGAGCCGCGACCGACAAGAAGAGCTCATTCGCAATCGCATTCTTGTAATGACGATCTTTCTTCCACCAGATACCCCCTCCGCAAACCCCATCCCACCCACCCGTCATATTCTCGAAGATGGATTCGGCCATATGGAGTCGAATCGGTTTGTGATCCAGATCGTAAACGGCTAACCACGCCAGAGCCCACCAGCCCTCATCGTCGTAAAAGTCATTCAAAAAGTCAGGGAATTTGCCCTGCGCACGTTGAAAGGTGTTGTCGAAGGTAGTGGCATGCACACCTGCCCTACCCAACACCTTCGACGCGTCAGCAAGAGCCGTGATGCCGTTCGCAGCATTCCACCATCCTGTCGAATCGAATAAACCACTGTTCTTGTTGTAGTGCCGCAGCACTGCCTCTGAGGCCAGCTTCACGCGGACCGCATTGGAGGACTCCTGCTGCGCTCTCCCGGTGCTTGCTACGCCCAGGAGCAGCAATGCGGTTAGTATCCATGGCTTGCTTCGGTGCATGCGATCTCCGTCCCCGACGCCGTGTGCAATCGACAGCACGAAACTAGCAGATCAACCGACTGGATAGAAATCAGAACTATTGATGGTGCCTGCTGCAAAGATCAAGGCCTGCTGCAAACTTCGGTGTTCGCTCCGGCAACTGAGAAGAGACCCGTTTCCTCCACTCCCATCCGCTAACTTACAGTTCGTCACCCATTCGAAGCCGGCCCACAATCCCCGATCCACCACTATCCAACCACCGGCACCACGAGTATCGTGGACCTCCATGCGCCCATGCACTGCCATCCTCGCCGCCGCAACCCTCCTCACCGCGCTGCCCGCCCTCAACCAAAGCCCCAACACCCTTACCCAGGAAGAAAAAGGCCGGGGCTGGCGCCTGCTCTTCGACGGCAAAACCACCTCAGGCTGGCACAGCACCCACAGCCCCGACTTCCCCGCCGCAGGCTGGGAGGTCAAAGATGGCCTCCTCTCCGTCACCGAGCACGGCGGCGAAGAGGGCGGCAACGCCGGTGACATCGTTACCACCCGCAAGTACGCCAACTTCGAACTCTCCGTCGACTTTCGCGTCACTCCCGGCGCCAACTCCGGAATCAAGTACTTCGTCGACCCCGCCTTCACTCCGGGCCACGAAGGCCACGGCTCCGACGTCGGCTTCGAGTACCAGGTCCTGGACGACGCGCTCCACCCCGACGCCAGGAAAGGCCGAGACGGCAACCGCACCGTAGCCTCCCTCTACGACATGATTCCCGCAGCAAAATCGAAGCCCATCAAGCCCGTCGGCCAGTGGAACACCGCCCGCATCGTCGTGCGCGGAACCCACGGCGAGCACTGGCTCAATGGCGTCAAAGTCGTTGACTACGACCGCTCAACCCCCGAGTTCCGCGCCATCGTCGCCGCCAGCAAGTTTCACGTCTACCCCCACTTCGGCGAAGGAAACGACGGCTTCCTCCTCCTCCAGGACCACGGATTTCCCGTCTCCTTTCGCAATATCAAAATCCGCGAACTCCCACTCACGCCACCCAGATAGCCAATCCAGGCAGCCCGTATCTCCCACCGGAGAAGCCTCTGAGGTCCCATGCGAATAGCCGAATTCATTCGCTTAGCAGGCATCCTGCCCGCTGTCGCGTACACCTTTCTGAATGCAGCAGGTGTCACTGCGGTCGCTCAGATCCAGCAAACGACATCAGCGCTCCAGTCGACACGTCCTATCACCGCGGGCCAGGTGATCCAGCGGATGCAGGCGGCACTCGATGTCACTCTGCCCGCCGACACAGTCGACACCATCAAGGCAGGTGATGCAGCGACGGTTGTTACAGGCATCGCTACGACCTTCATTCCGACCATGGCCGTTCTGCGCAAAGCAGTTGCGAATGGTGACAACCTGATCATCACGCACGAACCGAGCTTCTACAACCACCGTGACGACCCATCCATGTTCGTCGGTGATCCGGTGTACAACGAGAAGATAACCTACATCCGTGAGCATCATCTGGTGCTCTTCCGGTTGCACGACGGCTGGCATCTCCGGAAGCCCGACGGCATAGCCGAGGGTTGGGTCAGGATGGCCGGCTGGGAGACATTGCGCAAGCCTGGCGAACAGTTCTTCTTCACACTTCCACCGACCACCCTCGAGGCCTTGGCGCAGCAGCTCCAAAGGACGTTCGGAGCACGCATCGTTCGGGTTGTCGGCGACCCGAAGATGAGGTTGACGAACGTCGCTTATGCGCCGGGTGCGTCAGGGGAAGCAAAGCAGGTTCACGCTCTCGAGCGTGACGATGTCGAGGTGCTGGTCGCCGGTGAATCCTCTGAATGGGAAACCGTCGAATACGTTCGCGATGCCATGCTCCAGGGACGGCACAAGGCGCTTATCCTGCTCGGCCATGACACCTCGGAGGAGATCGGAATGGAGACCTGTGCCGTCTGGCTGAGGACACTGTTCTCTGGCCTCAAGGTGGAGTTCGTCCCGGCCGGGGAGCCCTTCTGGCTTCCCAATCATCCAGTCCCTGCTTTCTAGTGTCTCGTCGATGAACGGAACTCAGGGGAGCTTGAGCTGCAGGGTTGCCGGATGGCGTAGCTGCCGGTATGAAGAGCTTTCACTTCGCCGGCAGAATGGAACAGAACGATCGCGGTCTCGATGAATTTGGAGTTGCCGCGCAAGTAGCCAGCTAAATCCCGATTCAGTGCATTCGTTGTTTCCACAGAGACCTCCGGACCGGGAACCCCATCGAGAACTGCAAATTCGGCGTATCCGGTGTAACACCCACACCGAAGCTCAGATCTACCGTCCGTCCAGGAGCAAACAGGTAAGACGTTCCCACGCGCAACGTGCCTTCGACAAGGTAGGAAGCCGGGAGCGGATTTCCGTTCAGGTAGGTCTGCCGCGTAAATCTCTGGTCCCATCCAAGCGTCATCGAAGTCTCAGGATTCAACGCCAGGATCGACCCGAGCTGAAACCCCACCGAGGCGCCCGGCTGAAAATGCCCCGGAACCGTCGCTCCCGGATTATCCGGATCGTTGGCTGGAATCAGGTGCGTTCCCGACAGGTTCTTCGTGTAGGACAGATTCCCGAAGAACACCACCGGATCGCTCGACTTCGCCGCCGTCAGATTTCCCTGCACACCATAGAAGCCGGATCCAAGCGCCGTCTGGCTGCTCCCAAGGTCAATCGAGTTCTCCCCCGTTGTCGTCTTGAAACGCACATTCGCCAGCAGATCAGGCACATGCTTATGCTCCGTCGCGATCTGCCGCGACACCGCAAACTGCACGTCGCCCAGGCCAAAGCTGCTCTGCGAGCTCTCCAGGTTGGTCGCGTCGACCGTGCGGCTCAGCTCGTACCCGTACGGAATCGTCAGGTCGAACTGCATCTTCTTCGGCAAGCCCAGACGGGTTGTAAAAGTCGGCAGCAGAATATCCTTGCGGAGGCGTTGCGATGTGATATCGCCCACCACCAGCACCGGCAGAAGAGCGAATCCGTTCACCGTCACGTGGTCCGAGGATGCGCTGAAATACGACACGGTGTTATCTACTTCCAGCGTTCCCGCAGGCAGCAGCAGTCCACCCCGGACGAGCAGCGCCTGGTCCAGAGCTTCGGTCGCCTTCCTCTCCTCAACGTCGTACGTCCCGTTCAGCACCACAGCCGCGGAGGCAGGAGTTGCGGGCCCTTCGGACATCGTTGCAGCCGCAGATGTTGCATCCGCAAATGTTGCACTCGCAGACAACGGCGCAGCCTCCGTCTCGGCCCGAGGTCCGGCAGTACGCAGCGGGGTCACCGAACGCGCCGCCATGGACGCTCCAGATGTTCCATTCAGTCTGTTCTCCAGCTCCTGGACCCGCTCCAGCAGATTGCGGATGATGGCGTCGCGGGTTCGCAACGCCTCCGCCACCCTGAGCTCCACCGGGTCGCGTACGGGGGGAGGTGTAAGGGCCGTCGCATCCCGCGCCGTGGATGCGACCGACGTCTGCCCAATGGAAGAACCCGAACCAACAAGAAGAAAAGAAGCCAATACTAAGCTGGTCTTGAACGACATATTTCACTTCCTTGACCCCGAAATCTAATACAGAGCATTACTCGGAACCGACGTCCCGATGCCCCTTGAAATCAGGGTCTCGTCGGGCAGCAGCCGCGACTGCGGTGTCACGTTCTTTGGCACTGCCATCCTCTCATCCGGCGGGTGAACCACAAACATGATTCCGTTCTTCCATATCTCCGCGAACCGGTTGGCCTTCATTGTCATGTTCCCAAAGCCCGGGTCCACCAGAACCACTCGATCACCCACAACACCCTTCACCACTACAAAGTGATCGAAGCCCTTGAAGCGTATCGGCGTAATGACCGATGTCTTCTCCAGTGCCAGCTCTTCAATCGTCACCCCACTGAACCCCTCCGCAGAGTATCCTCGCGCCTGCGCGAAGTGCTTCAGATCCAGCAACGAAAATCCGCCGCGTGCCCGTACCTGAACGGGATTAACTCGGTGCAGAATCCAAACCACGATCGATGTCTCCGGCGTGTCGTCCTTGAAGTCATAGGTCAGCACCGTGCTCAGCGCCGCAGCTCCGCAGCTCAGATCCCAACGCTGCCGAACCACGCCATCCGCGCGAATCTCTTTCAGAGTCCTAATCGGCTTACCCGTGTCTTCGGCGTTGACGGCCAGGTCTTCACGTGTACCCGTGCGCCCCTGGGCGTAGAGGCGTGCGTTGGCAAGAACTGACGCGATCACTAGGCCGGCAAACCCGGCCGTCAAGACAGAGCGGCGGCAACTCATCAGTGCTTTCCATTCAGATTCGACTGCAGAATTGATCCCACGGTCGAATTGATGTTCACGTTCAGATTCAACAACACGTTGATGTTCGAGTTCACCGCGTTGATATTAACCAGAGAGCTCAAGTTCTGCTGCGCGTTTCCGTTTAACGTGAGCGTTCCGATGTTGGCTCCGGTGAGGGGCCCGGTCTGAGTCGCCAGCGTGCCTGCCGCGGAGACTAGGCCGTTCTTCGTCGGCACCTCTCCTTGAAACGCGATAACTCCGTTGTGCACGCTGGCTGAAATGCCGGCAGCGGTCGTGTTGTCGAGCGCGCCGTCACTCATCACCTTTGCTGCAGCCTGTGTCGTTCGCATCGCGGTTGTGGTATGGTGCGCAGGTGCGGCCACCGCCGTAAGGAGCTTGCCTGCTGTTTGTGCGTTGGCCGCACAGCTGAGCAGAGCCACTCCCGCCATCACTAGAATGCGTGTCATAACCCTTCCTCCGTGAATCGTTTGAAACGGCTGCGAACGGCCCCTTGCTGGTTGGCAGAGAGGCCGCCCGCCGCTCTTTAGTGCTTCTGCGAGATGCTGTTCACCTGGTTCAGCGTCGGTGTCGAGTTCATGTTCGTCGTCCGCGCCACGTTCACGCCATTCGACACCATGCTCCCGGCTGCGTTGACAAGGTTCATCGCCGTCGCGTTCTGCTCCGCCGATCCTGCCAGCGTGACGCTGTAGTTCTTCGTCATGGTCAGGCTCGATCGGTCGACTACAACGTTCTCACCCGCTGCGGAAGCAATGTTCACCGCGCCCTGCGTCGTTGCAACCGTGTGGCTGCTGTCGACGTTATGGCTGGAACTCGAATCAGACGACGTGGTCCCCAGCGTCGCAGCCAGGCTTGAAGCCGAGTTGCTCGTTGTGTCCACGTTGTGCGTCGAAGCTGAGTTCCGTGCGGAGTTCGTGCTGCTGCTGCTCCCGCTGTTAGACGCCGACGCGCTCTGCGATGCATTGTTCGTGCTCGAAGAGCTTGCCTGCTGCGCCGCGCGAGATGCGTTGTCGCTCGTGGTTGCGTTGCTCGAACGAGCTGCATTCGAAGACGAACTCAGGTTCGAGTTTGCGTTTTCCGAAGCGCTCGCCTGCTGCGTCGCGTTGTTTGTGCTAGCGCTCGTCGCTGCACTGTTGTTGGCCGCGTTGCTCGCGGATGCACTGTTCGCTGCGTTCGCGCTGTTGCGTGCATTCCCCGTGCTCGCCGATGAGCTCCGGCTCGCCGAATCGCTGGCTGACCGGTTCGCCGCATCCGCCGAGTTCTGCGCCGAGTTCGCCCCGGTCGTGCTCTTCGATGCGGAGCTCTGGTCTGCGGCCTGATTCGCCGCCTGGTTCGCCGCCTGCGAAGCGTTGGCGGAGGTTACGTTCGAAGCGGAGTTCGCGTTGTTGGCATTGTTGGCTGACGCGCTTCGGGAAGCGCTTGCCGTCTCCGATGCGTTGTTCGTCGCTCCCCTGCTCGCGGACGAGCTGTCCGTCGAAGCCGCGGACCTCTGGGCGCTTGCCTGCTGCGCGTTATTCGCCGCGGAGGTGTCCGTCGTTGCACTGCTGCTGCTCGCATTATTCGAGGAGCTCGCATTGTTTGCCGTCGATCCGCTCCGGCTTGCGCTCGCCTGCTGCGCCGCATTGCGCGAAGCCGTCGAGCTGTTAGTCGCAGAGCTGCTGTTGGTACGGTCATTCTTGCTCGATCGGGCGCTGTTGGTCGACTCATTCAACGTCGAGTTCAGGGTCGACGTGCTGTTGCTGCTCTTGGTGTTGTCAATGCTGGTCGTCGTGTCCAGCGTCGTGTTCGCGCCGCGGCGGTAATCCGACAGAGACGCTCCCGTCGAAGTCAGGGTCTGGTCGACCGTGTTGACCTGGTTCACCGTGGCTCCGCCGTTTGTGCCCTGGGTCGTCAGGCTGCCGTTGTACACGTTCACACCATTCGCAACGCTGCTCTCGGCTGCGTTCACGACGTTGATCCCGCTGGCTCCGCTCAATGAGCTCCCCGAAAGGTTCACCGATCCGGTGGTTGAGGTAGTGGCGCTGGATCCATCGCCAACGATCGTTCCGTCGGTCGCGCCGGCGGTAACCTTGTCCATCACCTTGTCGCTGATGGGTTGAGGCTTGGTCTGCTTCGGCTGGTACTTGGTTTGGCCAAAGGCCGCGCCACCGGTCAGAACGGATGCGGTAATCAACGTGCAAACGAGTCTGTTCACTGTTTCCTCCCTGTTTTTGAAACGACAATGGTCGGCTACGCAGCGGAACGCGGCGTAGAAAAGTAAGGAGCGGCGCACCAGACTTCTCCGGTGCGAGGTCCTCATCGGACGATTATTGGCTGAGCTCCTGGGCACTTCCCGAGAGTGGAATCAAGTTAGAAAAACGCCACAAGTGAGTGACCGAAAAATCCCGGACACAGTAGTCGTTCAGTTGCTTAGTCAAATTCAAGGCGCCGCTTGGATGTTCTGCGGGCTCTTGAAGGCCTCAAGCTTCGCTTGCAAACACCAACAAATCGTTTGCAGATTAGTTCTGATCTGTGACCTTGGGGTCATTTACGTTGGCAACTACAACGCCCTTGATCGTGCAATTGAGAGGCCAACCAGAGAACCAGAAAACGAGGCGAATTCATTGAAATGAAAGATTCCTACCGCAACATGTTGCGAAGAATGCCTGGGCCTTTTCCCAAAACTCGAACCTGCCGCTTCACGTACCTGCGAGGCTATCGGGTCGTTCAATCTACTTTCCAGCTCCTCATAAAAGAAAAAAGCTGCGCTCCAGACCACGGATCAGAGGACGATCCTTCCATAGTTTCGAGTCGTCGTGGTGGCCAGCAAGAGAAGCTGTAGGGCCCGGAAGCCTTGGTAGCTCGGTGAACGTGCGTGTTGCCATCTCACCTTCCAAAATTGCCGGTTGAACAGCGCAGTAAGGCCACGCGAAGACGAGAACTTCCGCTACGTCTGTCTTCCAGACCAGCCGCATCGCATAAGTGGCTTCCGTCCTCCAACGCTGGAGGGTCGTGTAGGTGAATACCACTGAGTCACCGATGTATGCGTGGAAGGCAGCACGCCCAAACAAGCGTCACGCCCTCGTGGCATCAATTCTCTCGTGCTGCACGAGCTGATGAGGGTCTGAAGTACCGGGCCGGACGGCAGTACCCGTTCCGTATGCCGATCGGTAATGTCTCACTTCCTTGTCTTCCCAAAGAGACGCTCGAAAGCAAGGCAGGAGAGGTGCTACAGTCGGTGTTCGGCATTGGTATGACCGGTTGCGGGGTAGCGTTATAATCACCGGAGCTGAATGTTTGGAGAGTTGGCCGAGTGGCTGAAGGCGGCGGTTTGCTAAACCGTTGTAGGACCAAAAGTTCTACCGGGGGTTCGAATCCCCCACTCTCCGCCAGTAGCGCCAGGATCTCGTCGTTCCAAACCACGCCGCACGCGCCTTCCTCCCTCGCGTAAATTCATCCTGTGCTAACCATCCCAGGTGCGCCCTGACGTGGCCCGTTCCACTGGCAAAATGCGCCTGCTCCCGCTCATTGCGGCGACCTACTTCATGGTCTCCGGCGGCCCGTACGGCCTGGAAGACATCATCGGCGACGCGGGCTACGCGCGCGCCATCCTCCTCCTTCTCCTCGTCCCCGTCTTCTGGAGCCTCCCCACCGCTCTCATGATCGGCGAGCTCGCCACCGCCATCCCCTCAGACGGCGGCTTCTACCACTGGGTTCGCCGCGCCATGGGGCCATTCTGGGGCTTCCAGGAGGCCTGGCTTTCGCTCGCCGCCAGCGTCTTCGACATGGCCATCTACCCCACCACCTTTGTCCTCTACCTCTCCCGGATCGCCCCCACCCTAACCTCCGGTCATCGTGGCCTGCTAATCAAGCTCAGCATCGTCACCATCGCCGCGGCCTGGAATCTGCGCGGGGCGGTCTCGGTGGGCCGCGGTTCGGTGCGCATGATGCTCGTCTCGCTCTCGCCCTTCCTCGTGCTCGTCAGCATCGTCCTCTGGAACCTGCTGCACCACGGGATCTCCGCCGCCCCGTCCGGTCCGCCTGCACACCTCGATCTCTCGGGCGCCATCCTCATCGCACTCTGGAACTACATGGGCTGGGATAACGCGTCCACCATCGCCCAGGAAGTCGACAATCCGCAGCAGACCTACCCTCGCGCGATGTTCGCGTCCGCCGCCATCGTCACCTGCGTCTACCTCATCCCACTCACCGCCGTCTGGCTCGCAGGCATCCCGGCCGAGCGCTTCTCGACCGGCGCCTGGGTCGATGCGGCCACCATTCTCGGCGGTCCAGCCCTCGCCACCGCCGTCGTTCTCGCCGGCTCCATCGACGGCCTTGGCACCTTCAACGCGCTGGTCCTCTCCTACACCCGGCTGCCCCCCGCGCTGGCCGACGATGGCCTCATGCCGCGCATCCTCGCCCGCCGCCGGTCAAACGGCGTCCCCTGGGTCAGCGTCCTCGGCTGCAGCGTCGGCTGGGCGCTGGCCCTCGGCCTTACCTTCGAACGCCTCATCTCGATCGACCTCGTCCTGTACGGCGCCGCTCTCCTGCTCGAGTTCGCCGCTCTCGTCATTCTGCGCGTGCGCGAGCCCGCCATGGACAGGCCCTTCCGCATCCCCGGCGGCCTGGCGGTCGTCATCGCCCTCGGCCTCGGTCCCTCAGCGCTCATCCTTTTCGCACTCTGGGCCGCCCGCTCAGAGCGCGTAGCCGGCATGCCCGCCCTCGCCTTCGCCGCCGTCGTCGCCCTGGCAGGACCCCTGTTCTTCTGGATCGCGCAACGCACCCATGCGCCCACCCCCCAACCGCGCGCCTGACACTCACCTCGCACGCGATCCCAGCCCGGCCCGCGCGGCCCAGCAGCCTACCTCTTCACCATCTGCCCTTCAATGCTCTTCTGCTCCTGCTTCTTGTTCTCGATAAACCGCTGCTGCGCCTCGGTCACCTTGTTGCGCGCATAGGAAGCGTCGCGCCATCCCCTGACCTCCACCCGCTTGCCCTCGAGATCCTTGTAGATCGCGAAGAAATGGGTGATCTCCCTTAACATGTGCGGGTAAATCTCGGAGAAGTTCCACACGTCCTTGTAGCGCGGGTTCCCCTTTCCAACGCACAGCACCTTCTCGTCCGCAAGCCCCTGGTCCAGCATCTCCAGCAGCCCGATCGGACGCACCTCCATCACGCATCCGGGAAAGCTCGCCGCATCCACCAGCACCAGCACGTCCAGCGGATCGCCATCGTCCGCCAGCGTGCTCGGCACAAACCCGTAGTCTCCCGGGTAGTGAACCGGGGAGTACAGATTGCGGTCCAGCCGGAAGACGTGCAGCTGTTTGTCATACTCGTACTTGTTGATCCCTTCAAGCGGAATCTCGATCACCGCGTTGATGACCTCCGGTGACTCCGGCCCAACCGGCAGTTCTAGGTAATTCGTCATAAGCTGTGGATGTGTGATCTCACTTCCAGAAAGTCGGTCGCCGCAATCGCAATCCGGGGATCCTCGCGCTGCCGGCGGCGCCCTCACTCCACGCCCTGAACCCAACCGGCGGCTCCGACCGCATGTCTATAATCAGGCAGAATGAAGGTTCATGTCTATGTCACGCTCAAGCGCACCGTGCTCGATGCGCAGGGCAAAACCGTCGCCGACGCGCTCCGGCGCATGGCCTACCGGGGCATCTCCGATGTTCGCCAGGGCAAATACTTCGTCCTCACGCTTAACGATCAGCTCGGTCCCGCCGAAGCCACCTCCGAAGTCGAACGCATCGCACGCGAGGTTCTAACCAACCCCGTCATCGAAGAGTTCACCTTCAACATCGAGCCTTGACCCAGGCCGTAGCCCCGACGCGGCTGCGCCTCCAGCCCATCAACACCTCGCCCCTCTCCCTCCCGTCCGGCTCCATCCCGCCTCTGTCCCGCTCCTTCGGCGCGTGGCCCGAATGCTACGCTCAAGCAAGGGAGTGACCCGTCTTGAGCCTCATCTCCACATCTGCAACCGCGCCGCCCCCCAGCGCCCCGGCTGCGACCTTCGCCGCCAGCCGCTTCGTCCGCGCCTGCCTCCGCCAGCCCGTCGACCGCACGCCCGTCTGGTTCCTCCGCCAGGCCGGCCGCTATATGCCCGAGTACATGGCCGTCCGCAAGCACCACTCCCTGCTTGAAATCTGCCGCACCCCCGACATTGCCGCCGAGGTCACCATCACCGCCGCCGAGCGCCTCGGTGTCGACGCCGCCATCATCTTCGCCGACCTCCTCCTCCCCTTCACCCCCATGGGCGTCGACTTCGAGTTCCTCGCCGGCGAAGGCCCCGTCGTCCACCAGCCCATCCGCACCCTCGATCAGGTTAAGGCTCTCCAGACCGATCGCATCGACGAACTCGGCTACGTCAGCCGCGCCATCGAGAAGGTGGCCGCCCACTTCAACCGCCCACGCCCGGAAGACTCCCGCAGCTCCATCGATAGCGCCGGCGGCTTTCGCAGTATTGCCCGCGGCTCCGGCGATCAAGACCAGCTCGGCATCATCGGCTTCTGCGGCGCTCCCTTCACCCTCGCCAGCTACATGATCGAGGGCGGCAGCTCCCGCAACTACATCGAAACCAAGCGCATGATGTACGCGAGCGCCTCCAGCCCTACCCCGGATCCGGGTGCCCCATCCTCTCCATCTGTCTCGGAAACATTGGGTCGTCAAGGCGCAGGCTCGACCCCCGTCGGCCCAGGCCACCCAGAACCCAGCGCCTGGCCCCTCCTGATGGAAAAACTCATCACCGTCCTCACCGGATACGCCCAGCAGCAGGTCGAGGCCGGCGCCGACGTCATCCAGATCTTCGACTCCTGGGCCGGCGCCCTCTCCGTCCCCGACTACACCCAGTTCTGCCTCGCACCCACCACGGAACTCGTCCGCCGCATCCAGGCCTTCGGCGTCCCCGTCATCTACTTCGGCGTCGACACCGCATCGCTCCTCCCCACCATGCGCTCAACCGGCGCCGACGTCATCGGTCTCGACTGGCGCATTCCCCTCGACACCGGCTGGCGCTCGCTCGGCTACGCGACCGCCGTCCAGGGCAACCTCGATCCCATCTCCCTCTTCGCCCCGTCCAGCCTGCTCAAGGCGCGCGTCGACGAGATCCTCCAGGCCGCCGCCGGCCGTCCCGGACACATCTTCAACCTCGGCCACGGCATCGTGCCCGGAACCCCCGTCGGCAGCGTCATCGACGTGGTTCGCTGGGTCAAGGAGTTCACCCTCGCATGAGCCAGTACCTCCTCGACGATGAGACGAGCGCAGTCCTCCTCCTCGCGCACGGCACCCCCGACGTCCTCGGCGAGATGGCCGAGTACCTTCGCAAGGTCACCGGCGGCCGCCCCCTCCCCGACGAGGTCGTACGCGAGCTCCAGCACCGCTACGGAGAGATCGGCCTCGGCGAAACTCCCGGCGCGGAGCCGCCTCCGCTCACCCGCTGGACCATGCTCCAGGGACGCCTCCTCGAAGCCTCCCTGTGCGGCCCGCGCGTGTACGTCGGCATGCGCAACTGGCATCCCTACATCGCCGATGTCATCGCGCAGATGCGCCGCGATGGCGTCACCCGCTTTAAAGCGATCTGTCTCGCGCCCCAGAACTCCCGCACCAGCGTTGGCCTGTACCGCAGCGCCGTGCTTGCAGCGTCCGTTGGGATGGAGGTCGAGTTCGTCGCCGGCTGGGCCGAGCATCCGCTCCTCGCCCAGGCCTTCGCCGAACGCCTGTGGCCCGTCTGGGCCGAGGCCTGCGCCGTCTCCGGCCGCCGCGTCCCCGTCCTCTTCACCGCCCACTCCGTCCCTTGCCGCACCATCTCCACCGGCTCCGCGTCCGTCGTCGGCGCCCGTCCCGGCACCCCCGAGCAAAACTCTCCCGATCCCTACCCGGTCGAAGCCAAACGCACCGCAGAGCTCGTCGCCGACCGCCTCCGCCCTGTCGGCATGACCGAATCCGACTGGATCTTCGCCTTCCAGAGCCAGGGCGTCAGCGGTGGCCCGTGGATCGGTCCCACCGTCGAAGACACCTTCAAGGCCATCGCCGCGCAAGGCCTCCCCGGCGTCGTCATGCAGCCCGTCGGCTTCCTCTGCGATCACGTCGAAATCCTCTACGACATCGACATCGCCTTCACCGAAACCGCGCGCGATCTCGGTCTGAGGGTCTGGCGCGCCGAAAGCCTCAACGGCTCACCCACACTGATCCGCGCCCTCACCGAAGTCGCCACCGGCCGCTATCAGGCCGACATCTTCGAAGTCGACTCGCCCATCGCCATCCAGGCCTGAACCCAGGCCTGAACCCGGATCCCCGCAGCCCCATGAACAAACGCATCGCCATCATCGGCGGAGGCATCGCCGGCGTCACCGCCGCCTGGCAGATCGCGCAGTTTGCGCAATCCGGCGCACCCATCGAGGCCCACCTCTTCGAGAGCTCCGGCCGCCTCGGCGGCACCGTCGAAACCGTCCACGAGGCTGGCTTCACCGTCGAGTGCGGCCCCGATGCCTGGGTCACCGAGAAGCCGTGGGCCCGCGATCTCGCCCAGGAACTCGGCCTCGATGGCGATCTCCTCGCCTCCAACGACAGCACCCGCAAGACCCACATCCTCCTCAATGGCCGCCTCGAAACCATGCCCGACGGCATGCGCATGATGGTCCCCGCCAACCTCGAAGCTCTCAGCACCCCCGACGCCCAGCACCTCTTCAGCCCCGCCGCCCGCCTCGCCTACCACAACGAACTCAACCGCGCCGGCGAGTTGCAGCGAAGCGCCCCATTGGAAGACGAAAGCATCGCCAGCTTCACCCGCCGGCACTTCGGCGAAGAGGTCCTCGCACGCATGGCCGCACCCCTGCTCAGCGGCATCCTCGGCGGCGACGTCGAGACCCTCAGCGTCCGCGCCGTGATGCCCCAGTTCGTCGCCATGGAGCGCCGCCACGGCTCACTCATCGCCGCCCTCCAGGCCCGCAGCTCCGAGACCCCCGCTCCCATCTTCACCACCCTTCGCAGCGGTCTCGGCACCCTGATCGATCGCCTGGTCACCGGCATCCCACCTGCCTGGGTCCATCTTCAAACGCCCGTAACCGCAATCGAACGCTCTTCAGAAACTTGGACTCTGCGCACCGCCGCCAACGTTTCCCAGCAGACCTTCGACGCCGTTTTTCTCGCAGCCCCCACTCACATCGCGCGCAATCTCGTGAGACCGCTCGACCAGCAAGCCGCCAACATCATGGCCATGGAAGCCAGCTCCGCCATCGTCGTTGCCCTCGGCTTCCTCGACGCCCAACACCTCTCGCTCCCGCCCGGCTTCGGCTTCCTCGTCCCGCCCGCGCCCGGCCTCCACCTGCTCGCCTGCACCTTCGTCGACCAGAAGTTCGACAGCCGCGTTCCAACCAACGGCCGTCTCCTGCGCGCCTACTTCGGCAGCGGGGCAGCCGAAGCTCTCCTCAGCGCAACCGGCGACTCAAACGATGCCGACGCTCAACTCGCCGCTCTGGCGATCGCTGGCCTCACCCGCATCCTCGGTCCACTCCCCACCCCCGACCTCACCCTCGTCCGCCGCTGGCCGCACAGCCTCCCGCAGTACACCGTCGGCCACCTCACCCGCATGTCCGCTCTCGATCGCCGCATCGCCGCCCTACCCGGCCTCACCCTGCTCGGCAACGGATACCGGGGCGTCGGCCTTCCCGACCTCATCCGCGACGCCCGCGCCGCCGCTCACAACGTCCTCAACCCCTGACCGCCGCGCCTCGATCTCCATCCTTCCGGTCGATCCCGGAACCAAACGGAAACGTCCGCGCCAGCTCCCACGGCCCCCCCAGGTAGTGCCACAGGTCCAGCCCCACCCCCTGCACCTCCATTCGCTCAAAGCTCCGCTCCAGGTCCGCCAGCAGCTCCCGCGCCGCCGCCGCCGTCACCTTGTTCTGCACCACGATGTGCGGCTGCAGCCGCTGCCTGTCCTGCGCCGAGAGATACTCCCCAAACACCTCTGCCAGGCGCGCATGCAACCCCACCAGCGCCGCCGACTCCAGCTTGTACGCGACCCCCTTCCCCAGCGATCGCACCCCCGTCACCGTCAGCACGAACGGCCCCTGGGCCACGGCCTCCATCTGCAGCGCCTCCTCCACATCCGCCTGGTCCGGCAGCGTGTGAAACAGCGTCAGGTGAGCCGGAATCTGGTTGCGCTCCGGTGGAAAATACCTCTGCCGAAGCCGCTCGAAATGCCCTTGTGACTCATCATCCATCCGCAGCGTAAGAACATTTGTCATCCCTTGTGGATCACCTCTCCGATACCAACTTCCCTTCCTCGACCGCTAAAGATTACTGTAAGGCGGTGCACGCACCGTGACGTCAGCGCGGTGAAATGCAAACCAGAAGGAGCACTCTTGCGCGACCTGAAATCCGTTCTGTCCCTCCTCGCCCTCCAGGCCGCCATCCTCGCACCCGCCCAGGTCAGCATCAGGAGTGACGAAGCCCATCAGCTCTGGCAGATGAGCGCCGGCGAGATGACCTACGTCGTCGGCATCAACGACGCGAAAGCCCTGCAGTCAATCTACTGGGGACCGCGCCTCAACCAGGCCGCCACCTTCACCACCGCCAAGCAGCTCCCCGAGCTCGCCTCCTTCGATCCCTCCGTCGCCACCACGCCCCTCGAGTACCCCGCCTGGGGCGGTGGGCTCCCGCTTGAGCCCGCGCTCAAGGTCAGCTTCCGCGACGGCAATCGCTCCCTGCAGCTCGTCTTCAGCGACGCCAGGGTCACCGCCGACGAACTCGAGATCACCGAGCACGACATCAAAGCCCCCATCCTCGTCCACCTCCACTACCGCCTCTCCCCGTCCGGCATCCTCGCCCGCTGGTCCGTCGTCGAGAACCGCGGCAGGGAGCCCGTCACCGTCGAGCAGGCCTTCTCCGCCACCTGGAACCTCCCGCCCCGCCGCGACTACGATCTCAGCTGGCTCACCGGTCGCTGGGGAGGGGAGTGGCAGCTCCACACCGAAGCCCTCCACAGTGGCGCCCGCGTCCTCGAAAGCCGCCGCGGCAGCACCTCCCACCAGGCCAACCCCTGGTTCGCCATCGGCAGCACAGCCGAGACCAACGAGACCTCCGGCCCCGTCTGGTTCGGCGAGCTCGGCTGGAGCGGCAGCTGGCGCATCTCCGTCGAGCAGACCGAGCAGCAACGAATTCGTATCACCGGAGGTTACAATCCCTTCGACTTCTCCTTCCCGCTCGCACCCGGCGCCTCTCTCGAAACCCCCCGCTTCTACGCCGGCTACACCACCCACGGACACGGCGAAGCCTCGCGCATCCTCCACCGCTTCCAGCGCGCCGAGATCCTCCCCCAGTCGCCCGCGCCCCGCCCCCGTCCCATCATCTTCAACTCCTGGGAGGCCACCGAGTTCAACGTCGACGAGGCCGGACAGATCGCCCTAGCCGAAAGGGCCGCGCAGGTTGGAGCCGAGCGCATGGTTATCGACGACGGCTGGTTCGGTCAACGCAAGAACGACCACGCCGGCCTCGGCGACTGGTACGTCAATCCGCAAAAATTCCCGCACGGCCTCAAGCCCGTCATCGACCGCGTCCACAGCCTCGGTATGGACTTCGGCATCTGGGTCGAGCCCGAGATGGTCAACCCCGACAGCGATCTCTACCGCAAGCACCCCGACTGGGCCATGAACTTCCCCGGCCGCCCGCGCTCCGAAGCCCGCAACCAGCTCCTCCTCAACCTCGCCCGCGAGGATGTCCGGCAGTACGTCTTCACGTGGCTTGATAAGCTCGTCTCCGAAAACGACATCGCCTTTCTCAAGTGGGACTACAACCGCAACTGGTCCGAGCCCGGATGGGACGCCGTCCCCCTCGAGCAGCAGAAGACCATCTACCTCCGCTATGTCCAGAACCTCTACTCCATCCTCTCCGACCTTCGCAAAAAACACCCGAAGCTGGAGATCGAGTCCTGCTCCGGCGGCGGCGGCCGCGTCGACCTCGGCATCCTCCGCTACACCGACGAGGTCTGGCCCTCCGACAACACCGACGCCCTCGACCGCCTCTCCATCCAGGATGGCTTCACCCACGCCTACTCCCCCAATCTCATGGTCGCCTGGGTCACCGACGTCCCCAACTTCCTCGACCGCCGCGTCATCCCTCTGCCCTTCCGCTTCCTCGTCGCCATGAACGGATCGCTCGGTATCGGCGGCAATCTCAACAAGTGGACCCCCGAAGAGATGTCCGAAGCCAGCCGCATGACCGCCTTCTACAAGACCATCCGCAACACCGTGCAGTTCGGTTCGCTCTTTCGCCTCATCGGCCCCCGCCAGAGCGAGGAGACCGCGACCGAATACGTCTCCGCCGACGGCAAGCAGGCCGTCGTCTTCGGCTTCCTCCACTCCCAGCACTACGGAAATCCATTCCCGTCCCTCCGCCTCCAGGGCCTAGACCCCGCCGCGACCTACACCCTCAAAACCCTTGATCCCGCAAAGGCCCCCAACCTCCCCCAGCAACTCAACGGAGCGCAGCTCATGGGCGAAGGCCTCTCCCTCAAACTCGCCGGAGACTACGACGCCACCGCCATCCTCCTCGAGCGAACAGACCACTAGCGCGACTCTGAGGTTGGAAGAAGAAGGCAGGCTTGGTCAGGGCTGCTGGACTATTTCAGAACTTTCGGAGCTTTCTCGGGGGGGCCTGAGGGCAAGCGTACGAGAAGCCGACATCTCCCCCAATTGCTTTATTGCTCCCTCTGTCTCTTATCGTGGGGCTAGAATTCCAACACGCAGCGCTGCTTGCAAAGTTGGGACAGCCCCGACTTCTGCCTCTAATTGTGCTGAGTAAGCCGGAGAGTCATAACGAATGGTGAGAACACTTGTTCGCCCTTGCGTATTAGGTGTGCTGCTGTGGATGCCAGCCTTGGCTTTAGTTGCTCAGCAGTCAAAAATTGAGATCCCGCCGACTTTTGCTCTGCAGATTCGAGACATCCACTCCGTCGCAGCGCCGCCTTCCTCGTCGAACTCCGAGTGTGATGAACGAGGCAACGTCTATTTCCATCTACCCATCCTGCTTGCGGGAAGCATACTCCGCGTCTCCGAAGATGGTCGGGATATAAAGCCGATCCCCTTGCCTACTGGTCTCGGCAAGCATGGTGAGTGGCACTACTCTGTTGCTCCAGACGGCGGCTTGTACGCCATCTTCTCCGAGGCGGAGAATCACATCTTGGTCCACCTTCTGCCCTCAGGCGAAGAAGTGAGCAGGACCGCGCTATCGCTTCCAAGATATTTCCATGTTCATTCTTTTGCGGTATTGCCCAGTGGAAGAGGCATGTTCTCAGGCTCTGTTCCCTCCGACGAAACTTCATCTGCGTCCAATGAGATCCCCTTTTCCATATGGCTCGATCCAAGTGGGAGGCTCGTTGGGAAGAAGCAACTAGGAAAGCAGTTTTCGCGATCGACGGGCCGCCCAGACGGCTTGGTCGCGGCAGGCGGGCCGGGCACCTTTTTCGAAGCCACGACCTCAGAGGTGAGGGTCTTTGATGCTGGGGGCAATCTCCTTCATACCTTCCCGATTGCTAAACCCACCAACGATTCGTTTGCGACGAAACTCCAATCTGTCGCTGGGAGCATCGCGATCGCCTTCGCATACCCCGCCACAGCAGGTTCCGTCGAAGGCGAGAAAAAGAACAAGGATGAGATCCCAGCTGCTCCCTACTTCGGACCTCTTGATGAAACTTGGCTGTTGGTGAACTCCGCGAGCGGCGAACTGAAGGCCTTCTACCAAAAGCCAAAGGACTTCGTTGGATCAACCGTTTGTTATCTGGGACACCAGGAGTTTCTCTACATGACGGTGAAAGACGGACACCTTTTGTTCGTGGAGACGAGCGAATAAGCCTCTATGCAGGAGATTGGATAGCAGCAGCACCTGAGGAGAGTTGTCTCCTTCAACACTGGCGCGGGTCATGCTGAGCGTCTTGCCACTGCCATAACCAGCCTCTGCAGAACAAGAGAGATACAGCGACCGAGCATATTCCCATTGCGACTGGTTCTGTTCAACAAGCTACGTGTAACGGGCATCTCGGACACTTGAGTTCGAAAGTGGAGAGCGTGGTCGGGGCGGAGGGATTCGAACCCCCGGCCCTCTGCTCCCAAAGCAGATGCGCTACCAGGCTGCGCTACGCCCCGACTCCCCCGATTCTATCGCAGCCACATCACCCCATCCGGCTTCGAAACCCCGGCCTTTCTACAAACCCCCACGCAGCCGCGACCCCAGCATCCCATGCAGAAAGTGCGCCGTCAGCCAGCTGAACACCAGCAGCGGCAGCACCATCAGCAGCAGCAGCACCGCGCACAACCCCGCAAAAAACACCCAACTCCGCCGCGTCTCCTTCTGCGGCTGCTCCAGGCTCCCCGTCAGCAGCGCATAGTTGCGCCGGTTCGCCTTCCACGCAATGTCGAACATATCCCCCAGCACCGGCACCAGCCCCACCAGAACCTCGATCCCGACATTTGCCACCATCCGCCCCAGCGTCACCTTGGAGACGCCACGTGCCCACGCCGCCAGGATGATCACGCTCGACGCGATCCCCTGCAGCAGGTCGCCAACGCCCGGAATCAGTGCGACAATTCCATCCAGACCGAACCGGATCGACGTCCCCGGAATCCGGATAAAGTCGTCCAGCAGGTGGCTCAGCATGTCCAGGTGCTCGTCGTCGAAAGCCTTTCCTCCACGCTTCAATCTGGGGGAAAGAATCTCGGGTTCTCTGGTCGCGTTCATACTTCACCTCGACGGGCGTACCCGGGTTCGTCACGTGATCTGATGCTATAATCAGCCCATTGTGGCGGCTATAGTTCAGTGGCAGAACGCCGCTCTGTGGCAGCGGATGTCGTGGGTTCGAAACCCACTAGCCGCCCCAAATATCCCCTCCCCCATACCCATCTAAGTGCCTCGCGCAACCAAGCCCGCCGCTCCCCCATCGGCCACGCCCTCCCTCGCGACCGCACCTGCTGTCGATAGCCCGCTAGTCCCGAGGCTCTTCGCCGGCACCTCCGGCTGGGCCTACCCTACATGGAAGCCCGGCTTCTATCCCCCCACCGTCACGCAGAAAAACTTCCTCGCCTTCTACGCCTCCCATCTCACCTCGGTCGAAGTCAACTACACCTTCCGCACTCTCCCCACGCCGAAGATGCTCGAGACCTGGATCGCCGCCACACCCGAGCACTTCCGCTTCAGCTTCAAGGCCCCGCAGCGCATCACCCACTCCAGCCGCCTGCGCGACTGCGCCGCCTCCGTCCAGCAGTTCGTCTCCGCCCTCGAACCGGTCCGCCAGGCCGGCAAACTCGGCCTCCTCCTCTTCCAGCTCCCGCCCAACTTCCAGGCCGACCCCGCCCGCCTCGAAGACCTGTTCCGCCACCCCGCTCTCGCCACCCCGCTCTCCCCTCCAATCGCCTTCGAGTTCCGCCACGAGTCCTGGTTCGCCGACAGCATCTACGCGATCCTCCGCTCCGCCAATGCCGCTCTCTGCGTCGCCGAAAGTGACGACCTCGCCACCCCCGAGGTCCACCCCGCAGCCACCCACGTCTGCTTCCGTCTGCGTCGCAACGGTGGCTACTCCCCCGCGAACCTGCGCGCCTTCGCCCAGCGCCTCGTCCCCCTCGCTCGCGACCGCGACGTCTACGCCTACTTCAAGCACGAGGACGAGCCCACCGGCGCGCTCAACGCCCAGGCCTTCCTCGCCGAGGCCGCAGCCGTCTACGCCCAGGCCCAGGCTCACGCCCGAGCTCAGCCCCAACCCCAGCCCCAACCCGGCAAGTCCTGATGCCCAACCTCGCGCCCCCGCCCGAATTGCCCGATTCCCCCAGCTGCTCAGCCTCCCCCGAACCCCTCAGCACCTCCGCCCACGCCGACGCATTTCACCCCCGCCGCTTCCTCTCAAACGGCCACCTCCAGACCATCGCCGGCAACTTCCTCCCGCGGCCCGATCACCTCGGCCCACCCGAGTCCGTCTTCGTCGAAGTCTCGCCCGCCGCGGGCGGCCAGATCGCCTCGCAGGTCCTCTGCCACTGCAACTGGCAGCCCCCGGAGATCCGCACCCACACCCCCACCGCCATCATCCTCCACGGCCTCGAAGGCTCCTCCAACTCGCAGTACGTCGTCGGCAACGCCACCAAGCTCTGGCTCGCCGGCTGCAATGTCATCCGCATGAACATGCGCAACTGCGGCGGCACCGAGCGGCTCTCCCCCACCCTCTACCACTCCGGCCTCTCCTCCGACGTGCTCGCCGTCCTCCGCCTCTTCGCCGCCCGCGAGCAGCTCACCTCCATCTCCCTCATCGGCTACTCCATGGGCGGCAATCTCGTCCTCAAGCTCGCCGGAGAGGTAGCCGGCCTCGGCCCCGACTCGCCCCCGCAGCTCCGCTCCGTCATCGGTGTCTCCCCCGCCATGGACCTCGGTCCCTCGGCCGACGCGCTCCACCTGCCCCTCAACCGTATCTACGAGCACCGCTTCACCCGCGCCCTGCTCAAGCGCTTCCGCCGCAAGGCCGAGCTCTTCCCCAGCGCGTACGACCCCGCCCGTGCCAACGGCATTCGCTCCCTCCGCGACTTCGACGACCGCATCACCGCCTTCTACTCCGGCTTCCTCGGCGCCGACGACTACTACCGCCGCGCCGCCGCCGCCCGCGTCCTCGACCGCATCTCCGTCCCCACGCTCATCCTCCACGCACTCGACGATCCCTTCATCCGCATCACTCCCGAGACCCGCGCAAAGATCTCCGCCAACCCCAACATCACCCTCATCGAGCCCCTCCACGGCGGACACTGCGCCTTCCTCGCCCAGCCCCACCCCGGCCGCGGCTACGACGGCTACTGGGCCGAGCACACCCTCCTCCGCTTCCTCCTTAAGCACCGCTAAACACCGCACCCACACCAACCCACACACCAGCGCGGGCCCGCCGCCATCTCTCTCCTGGACCACTCTCATCCCCACCGGAGCGGTGCCGGACCCCCGACCCGCTAAACTAACCCATGCTCTTCGACTGGTCCGCCGAGTGCGCCGCGGACGATCCCGTCCTCGTCGTCCCCTGGTCTAGCCCTCCCGGCGCATCCAGCGCCTCCGGCTTCGTCGATCTCCGCGAAGACCCCTACGCCGCCGAAGACATCCCCGAAGCCGAGCGTCATCCGCCGCTCCTCCATGCCCTCCGCGCCCTCAACGCACCCCGCTCTCCCCTGTTCACCGCCAAATGCGACGCCTGGGTCATCGGCGATCCCGATCAACTCGAGGCCCTCCGCCTCGACCTCGATCTCACCGCCGAGGACGCCCGCACCGGCTTCGCGAGCTACATCGATCTCCTCTGGCGCGATCGCACCATCTTCGCCTCCTTCCACCAGCACGAGCACCTCGCCCATCGCCTCGCCCGCCGCTCTGCCTCCCTCGATCACGCCTCCGCTCTCCTCGATTGCGTCATCCGCCCCGCCCTCCTCGACCTTGCCGGCCCCCAGGAAGGCTTCGCCCTCACCCTGTACGTCAAAGCCATCGGCCCCGATGAACCCATCGCCAACCTCCACTGGGGCGCCGCCCTCGAAAGCGCCGTCGCCATCCTCCGCAGCAAGGACCTCACCCCCAATACCTGATCCGCATCCGCCACACATGCTCCCACACCCGCGCGCCCAGATCCGCCACCAGACCCGCTACAATCACACAGGTCACCCCACCCCGCGGGCGAGTAGCTCAATTGGGGCGAGTAGCTCAATTGGATAGAGCATCAGCCTTCTAAGCTGACGGTTGCAGGTTCGATCCCTGCCTCGCTCACCACCCTCCCGACGCTGATACTTTGCGAAACTCTCTCTTTGTTTGTCCTTATGAGCAGCGTGGAACCCGCTTCTCAGCCGCAGCTATCCCTGAACCAGAAGAACGGTCAAGGCAAGATCGCACCGCAACCCATGTCTATCTGAGAGCCGGCCGGCCAGCGGAGCCACCAGCGCACCCGCACCCAGCCCGAAGGTTGCCGCCCTGAAATTCTTTTGGAGATGAGAAGATGCTCGGCAGGGCTGGCGAAGGGTCGTAACGGTTGCGTGAAAGGACCGCACTATGGCGAAAAAAGTTCGATATTGCGTCGCGATGAGTCTGGATGGATATATAGCGGGACCTAATGGCGAAGCCGACTGGATCGTGATGGACCCAGAAATAGACTTCGCAGGCCTCTGGGCCCAGTTCGACACGTTGCTGATGGGCAGACGCACATTTGAGGCTGCGGTCGCGCGGATGGGTGCGTCGACCATGCAAGCAATGAAGGTGGTTGTCGCCTCTCGCACTCTGCGGCCGAAAGACCATCCAGAGATCACGATTTTGTCAGAGCTCACCAAGTCGGGGATGGGGAAGCTCCGGCAGCAGGGCCACAAAGATATCTGGTTGATGGGTGGCGGGGAACTATTCCGTGTGCTGCTGGAGTTGAACGAGGTGGAGAGCGTTGAGGTGAGTACCATTCCCGTCCTGTTGGGCGGCGGAGTTCCACTTCTACCTGAAGTCGACCAGCGCACTGCGCTGAAGCTTGCGAAGCATAAGGTCTACCGTTCAGGCGTCGTCTCGCTCACCTACGACATACAGGGGAAGAAATAAAGCATGCCGACACCCGTGTCCGTCAGTTCCGACGATCCCGCTCACACCGCACCCAGCGTCAGCTTCGCAATCGTCGCCAGCTGCATAAACGACGTCCCCTCGTAGATCTTGCCGATCTTCGCATCCCGGTACAGCTTCTCGACCGGATAATCCTTCACGAATCCGGACCCCCCAAACACCTCCACTGCGAGGCTCGCCACCCGCTCCGCAACCTGCGACGCCACATACTTGCACATCGCCGCCTCCTTCAAAAACTCGCTCCCCGAGTCCTTCAGCCGCGCCGCGTTGTAGACCATCAGCCGAGCCCCCTCGATATCCGTCGCCATCTCCGCCAGCTGAAACTGCATCGCCTGGAACTCCGCCAGCGGCCTCCCAAACTGCTTCCGCTCCTTCGCCCATCGCGCCGCATGTCCCCACGCTCCTTCGGCCAGCCCCAGCATCTGCGCGCCAATCCCGATGCGCCCCTCGTTCAGCGTCTCGATCGCGATCTTGTACCCCCTGCCCACCTCCCCCAGCACCTGCGCCCCCGGCACCACGCACTCCCGAAACACCAGCTCGCACGTGCTCGACGCCCGTATCCCCAGCTTGTCCTCCTTCTTCCCGACCGTGAACCCGGGAGCCCCCTTCGGCACCAGGAACGCCGTAATCCCCTTGTACCCCGCCGCGGAATCCACCGTCGCAAACACCAGGAACAACCCCGCCTCCTTCGCGTTCGTAATCCACAGCTTCCCCCCGTTCAGCACCCAGTCGTCCCCGCGCCGCGCCGCCCGCGTCTCCAGCGCAAACGCATCCGAGCCCGAGCCCGCCTCGCTCAGCGCATACGCCCCGATCGTGTCCACCGCCAGCCGCGGCAGCCACTGCCGCCGCTGCGCCTCGCTCCCCCACCTGATCAGCGCATTCACGCACAGCGTGTTCTGCACATCCACCATCACGCTCACCGCCGGATCCACCGCCGCCAGCTCCTCCACCGCCAGGATCGCCTCGAAAAACGTCCCCCCCGCCCCCCCATACTGCTCCGGAACCTCGATCCCCATCAGCCCCAGATCAAACATCTGCCGGATCAGCCCCGCATCCATCTGTTGCGCCTCGTCCATCCCCCGCACCAGCGGCTGGATCTTCTCGGCCGCAAACTGCCGCACCGTATCCCGGAACATCCGCTCATCCCCACCCAGCTTGGTCAAAGCCGCCGGCCGAACCTCCTCCTGTACCTGCACCGCCATCCAGATCTCCTCCCGAAAGAGCCGAGTCTAGCACCCGCTCCCGTCCGCTGAATATCCGTTCAGATTCTCGATACACCATCCCCGATGATGCCGCTAGCTGGCCGCCACCAGCCGCCCCCGCCTGCTCACAATCGACAACTTCTCCGTCTTCAGAATCTTCCGCGCCTGCACCTTCGCGTGCGCCGACCACGGCCCCACCGGATCCAGCCGCACATACGTCAGCCAGTGCCGCAGCGCCCTCCGTCGCTGCCCCTGCCGCTCATACGCCAGCGCCAGATTGTAGTGCGCATCCGCATACCCCGGAACCAGCTCCACCGCCCTCTGGTAGGCCGTCGTCGCCTCCGGAAGCCGCTTCATCTCGTCCAGCACATTCCCCAGGTCGAAGAACGCCAGCGCATACTCCGGGTCCGCCTCGGTCGCCTGCCGGTACCTCTGCTCCGCCAGCTCAAACGATCTCGCATTGTAGTGAATCGTCCCCAGGTTGATCAGCGCCGGCGCATGCTGCGGCCGCACCCCCAGGATCTCCTCGTACATCGCAATCGCCTGCGGCAGCTTGGCCGGATCCTCTTCCATCCGCACCGCCCGCAAAAACCTGTCCTGGACATCCGCGGTCTGCCGCCCCTGCATCTGCCCCGCCGTCCCCACCGTCTTCACCCGCTGCCCCGCATCCAGATCGAAGTCGAACGCCATCTGCTGCGTCAGCGGATCCATCAGTCCACCCGCGTGCCGGAACCGCAATCTCGATCCCCTCCCCCCAGCCGCGCTCGCCTCCCCCAGCGCACTCCGCAGCCCTGAAACCCGCTGCATCGCCTCGACTGACGCCCGTATGCTCTTCGCGGAAATGCGTCGCGCCTGCAGGCCGCGCAGCGTCCTGAGCTGCCCCAGGTCTTCAAAGCTGTACCGGTCCTTCACCGCGACCAGACCTGCGCGCTCCCATCCCGCCAGCTGCCGCGGGTGGAGGTGCAATATCCGGATTGCGTCCTGACGGCTGTACTGGGTCAACGCCATCGCCTCGGCCGGCACCGTCCGCCAAGCCTTTGCCAAAGTATCCCGCGATCCACGTCCGGCGAACAAGGTCAAAACACCCCTATCCCCAGATACACGTGGATATCCTGTACCAAATCAGGTTCCCGATCCCACCCATCTATCCCTTACTGTCCGCACACGCATCCCATGCGTACTGACCCTTCCCTCCCCCGTCAGGATCAGCCCTCCCCCGTACGTCGATCCGGCTCTATAGCTGGACGCCGGACACCCCAATCACAACTCCCCTCCTCTCACGAGGCGCCCCTTCCACGGGGCCTCATTCGCTGCTTTCCAAAGCGCGTCCTAAAGGATCCAGCATGCGTCATCTTGCCCTCGCCTTCGCCGCCTTCGCGACTCTCTCCATCCACCATCTCGCCCTCGCCGATACCTACAGCTTCAACATCAGCACCGACCCTTCCTCCATGGGATCGCCCGCAGCCAGCTTCAATGCCAGCGGAACCCTCACCGGAACTCCACTCACCCTCAAGCCACCCACCATCACCCTCACCGGCGTCACCGGCTCCGCTCAGGGCTACACCTTCACCGGCATCGTCCCCCTCGGAACTCCCACCACCTTCAACTACGACAACCTCCTCTACACCGACCCGTCCGCCATCCACGTCGACGCGAGCGGCGTCCTCCTCTTCATGTCCAGCGCCGCGGGCATCAGCCTCGCTCACGTCTACGACAATGGCGGGTACCACGTCGACGTCTTCGACCCCAAAGATCCAGGGGACGTCACACCCTTCGCCATCCAGACCTTCACGATCGCCACATTCTCAGCCGTCCCCGAACCCTCCACCCTGGCTCTACTCGGCACCGGTGCCCTCACGCTTCTCGGCGCAGCCCGTCGCTGGGCCCGGGCCTGACCACCAACCAGGGAGCTCCGCCAGTCGCCGGAGCTCTCCTGTCCATCAGAGTCATGACACTCAGCAGTCGGAAATGGTCGAGCCCCGACCAATAGGACGCGCGCACTTACCTCGAGCACCGAAGCTGGACCCTGCATGTAGTTGAGGAATTTTGTGGAGCCGACGAACGGACTTGAACCGTTGACCTGCTGATTACGAATCAGCTGCTCTACCAACTGAGCTACGTCGGCCAACTGAGCTACGTCGGCGAACTCCACCGCCATTCTATCGGCTCCGTCTGCATCGCGCAAAAACCGTCAGCCGTTCCCCCTACCCTCCCTCTGCGTACGCGTCGCCAACACGCAGGGTCCAAGACAGATCGCAGCAAAGATCACAAAAGGAATTGTTTCAACCATCAGAGGCCTCCCGGGCGACTCACACAATCTCGCCTCACCTTCCGTATCGGCCGCCACCGCAAAAACATGAGCCGCATCAGCCACTGACGCGATTGGCTCCTCCCCGCAACTTCATCGGACCCACACCAGCACAAAAAGGAGAAGGCCGCCCGGCAACAGGGCGACCTTCTCGTAGGGAGAATAGTTCCAACGGAGGCAAAGCCATCAGAACTTTCTGGCGAAATACTAAGTTTGCGAAAATACCCTGTCAAGGCCAAAACAGGTGCCTTGCAACTCCCCAACTAACAATCACTTGGAGGGAACGCCCAACCTGTTTACCGTTCCGTTATCTTCGCCAGGCGTTCGCTGTGAACGGAGCTGCTGGCGATGTCTGGCCTTGCGAATGAACACCTTAGCTCCCGCGTTGCACCCCAATTGGTGCATCCCGGCCTAAGCCCCCGCAGCCTTCTCGCTCCTCGCCCTCTCTCCCGGCCCCCGAGCCAGATCCAGGCGCAGGAACTCCGGCTCCATCGCCGCCGGCTTGCCCATCAGCACCCGTATCCACGCCCTTCCCAACCCCAGAAACAGTCCCAGCAAAACCGCCGCCAGTCCAAGCACGCCGCTCAGCACCGCAATGCTCACAAGCAGGCTCGCCGTCTTTCGCACCTCCGTCTGAAACACCGGCGGCACCGCCTTGTTCCACGTCACCTCCGTCCGCAGGTGGATCTTGTCCACCAGCTCCTTCGCCTCCTCCGCGCTGAAGCCGCCCGTGGCCAACAGCACCATCGGCCCCTCGCGCCGCAGCTTCGCCGTACCCGCCCGCTCGCCCGCCGCGTTCAGCGCCGCCTCTACCGCCCGTCCCCGGTCGCCCGCAATCTGCGGAGTCGGAAACAGAAGCAGCGTCAGCAGACCCTTTCCACCGCGACCCGCATACTCCGCCGTCACCGCCTCCGCTCCCTTGTCCAGCCCGAGTATCCCCGCCGGCAGCGTTCCTCCCATAGCCGCATACCCCACCGGCCCAACCGCGTATCGGACGCTTGCCGGCTTCAACCCCTCGGTCGGCAGGTACGTCGGCAAGAGCGGCGACGCTCCCCTCGGTCCGCTCACCTTCGGCAGCGTCACCGCTAGCGACCGCAGGTCGTCCACCGTCGACGGTCCCGGCGAACTCACCTCGGCCAGCAACACCGACGCACCGTCACGAATCAGATACCGCCCCCCCAGCACCGCCTCGTCCCGCCCTATCCTCGCTCCCGGCGGGGGAACCTTCATCTCCGGCGACCGCAGGTACGTAAACGCAGACTCAGCCCCCGTCGCATCCCCAAACTGGAAGCCGTCCACCTTGATCGTTCCCGCCCGCCCCGCATGCGCATAGCTCTGCTCGAGGCTGCGCGTCAGCCCGTCCTCCTTCAACACCTCGGCCAGCCGCCCCTCGACCATCGGCGATCCCGCCCCGCGCTCGGCACCAGCCCGGTTCTCAGCTTCAGCCCCGCCTCCAGCCCCAGCTACAGCCCCGGTGACAGTCCAGGCCCCAAACCTCGCCGGCAGCAGAGGTCCCTGCGGCATCACCAGCGTAGTCGCCGCCTGGCCCAGCGCCATACCTCCACTCAACGCAACGCCCACCGCACTCGCTCTGACCAGCCGCCATCCCCAATCGCTATTCCTGTTCCCTCTGTCTCCAAGGCCCATATACGGGCAGACTACCACCGCGCCGCTTTCGTGAGCAGGCCCGCACCCGCCATCGCCCGCGGCCCCCATCCCGTCGCTCCAGCCTCGTTCGGCAAGCTCTCCGAACCGGCCTCGCAGAATTTACCGGTGGCCGCCGCGCTCCGCCACCGTGGCCACCGCCCTCATTCCACTCAGCCCGCCCGCATACCGTTCCACCCCCTTGTACAGGCTCTCCGCCACCCGCTGCCTGTACTCCGGATCGCGCAGCTGCGTCGCATCCTTCGGGTTCGTCACAAACGAGATCTCTGCCAGAATCGACGGCATGTTCGCCCCGATCAGCACCACAAACGGAGCCTTCTTCACACCCCGATTCTTCAGCCCGTCGTTGCCCTTCTGCAGGCCTCCGTACAGCCCCGCCTCCACATCCGTCGCAAACTCCCGGCTCTCGGCGATCTTCTCCTTCAGCGCGATCTTTTTCACCAGGTCGCTCAGCTGGTAGATCGACTGGTTGCTCACCGCGTTCTCCCGCGCCGCCACCGCCAGCGCATCCGCCTGCTGCGTAAAGTTCAGGTAGTACGTCTCCACCCCGCGCGCGCTCGCGTCCGCCGAGGAGTTCGCATGGATCGACAGAAATAGGTCCGCCTGCGCCTTGTTCGCGATCGCCGTCCGCGTCTCCAGCGGCACAAACGTATCGTCCGACCGCGTGTAGATCACCTCCGCTCCCATCCGCTCGCGCAGAAGCTTTCCCAGCCGCAGCGCCACATCCAGCACAACGTCCTTCTCCTCCAGGCCATCCACCCCCAGCGTCCCCGAGTCGTGCCCTCCATGCCCAGCATCGATCACGATCCGACCAATCTTCAACCCCAGCGCCCGCACCAGGCTCGTCTGCCCATCCGCCGTTGGCACCGCCGCCCGCGCCGGAGTCCCCGGATCCCCCACCACCCGCCCATCCGCAGACTGCAACCTCTTCCCCCGCCGCGACCTCCCCTCACCCGGCCTCACCTCCTCCAAACCAGCATCCCTCGTCCTCCTCCCACCCGAACTGCCAACCCCCGTCCTTCCCTCCCCTGCCCTTCCATCCACCGCCCTGCCCTCCGCGCCCGTAGCCGCTCCTCCCCCAGCTCCAACCCTCCCCTCCGACCCGCGAACCGGCGAATCCGCGCCCCCGCCATCCGCCCGCGCCACCTCCGTCCCGCTCCCCGCATTCACCGCACGCGTGTTCGGAACACTCGCCGCCGGCTTTGCCGGAGCATCCATGCTGGCCATCGG
>JAABUK010000292.1_pt1 | contig 112704 bp, 8 predicted proteins | sample 5559141 | NCBI WGS metagenome assembly JAABUK01 (sample SAMN10711869, study PRJNA513367) | rock metagenome | isolation source: Antarctica rocks | place: Antarctica: Victoria Land, Pudding Butte nord | collected 2016-01-03 | reverse complement strand
TATTTATTTATTTATTTATTTATTTATTTGTTTATTTATATACGAAATATATATAGAGTAGTATTTTAGTTATATCTAAAATAATCTAATATATTATATTAAATAATAATTAATCTAGTATTTTAATCTATTCAATATAAATTCTTAATATATTTATATTTTTTTATTATTTTTATTATTTTACTACTTTTATTATTTTACTACTTTTATTTCTCTTCTCTTTTTTATTAATAATAATATATAATTATAAATTAATAAAGGAATTATTATTTTTGAAAATACTTTCATAATATTTTAGATTTTAAAATTATCTATTTATTTATAAATTTTGAAATCATTTTAAAGTTAATTCTAATATTTATTATTATTTTAGATATAGTTTTTATAATTCTATATATAGTTATTTTATTACAAAATAGTAATTATTATTAAATAAATATTATCTAGATTAATTATAGTATTAATAATAATACTTTTATATAATAAATTATTTAAATATAATATTAATTCTCTCTATATATCGGAGTTTAGGTTAGATTATAGTAAATATCTAAATTAAATATTTATATATAAAACATAGTTTAAAGAAAAAGAAAAGAATAAAGAAAGTCTTTCTTTTCTATTTATATACTTTTATACGTCTCGAAATAAAATCTTAATATAGAAAAGTTATATTATTTTAATATAGAAAGTTTTACGTTAATAATATAGATATTTAATACCAAATTTAATTCAAATAGTTAGTTTATTATATTATATTTATTGAAATTATCTATATATTAATTATTACTTCTTTATATATTTATTTTATATTTATATATATATTTAGAAAGAAATAGATATAAAAAGTAATAATAATCTATATATTATTTAGTATATATTTATTACGATTAAATTATTCTAGTAAATTTTATTTTCTTCTATACTATATTTATATCTATACTATATTTATATCTATACTATATTTATATCTATACTATATTTATATCTATATTATTATAAATAGTAAAAATTAGAATCTAATTTATAGACTTATCTTATTATTTATTTTATTATATATTATATAAGTTTCTTATTAATTTTCTAATAATAATACTATCTTATTATATATTTAATATATATATATATATTTTTTTTTATCTCGAGTATATATTAATAAATTATTATATAAAGATTAATTATAAAATTAATTAGAGAGATAAATATAATATTAATTATAAAGTTAATTATAATATTTATTATAGAGTTAATTATAATAGTATTTATAAAATTATTTCAAAATATATTTTAAAATATATTTATATAAATTAATAATAAAGTTATTAAAGAGTATATTATAAATAGTAGTAACCTAGTAGTATTATTTAGAGATATATTATAAAATAATTATAAAGATATTTAATAATATAGAAAATTATTTAAAAGTTAATTATAGAGTAGTAATATTATTATTTAGGAGTATATATTATAAAATAATATTAAAATTATTAAAAAGTAAATTATAAAATAGTAATAAAGTTATTTAAAAGTATAGTATCGGGTAGTAATAAAAGTATTTAGGAGTATACTATAGAGTAATAATAAGATATTTCGGAGTATATACTATAAAGTAGTAATAGGGTCATTTGGGGGTATATTATAAAATAATAATAAAGTTATTTAGGACTATATATTATAAAGTAATAATTACGCTACGGAATAGAGTAGGGAATCCCTTCTCTTCCCCGGTTAAGGAAGGGAACCGGGGAAAGAAAAAGAAGAGAATAAAGACTCGGTAATTTCTTTCCCTAAAGTAGAAAAAAGAAGGGAATAATAAGAAATCCCTTCTTTACTCTCCTTATAAGACTGATACTATAATTTATTAACGCGCTATTTTAATATATATTTTAATTATATTAATCTTTATCTTAACCGCGGGTTATATTAAGCGGTCTAATATATTTCTAAATACCTTTACTAGATATATATCGGTAAAGCGGGAGACCGTATAAACTTTTTCCAAATATAATACCCGTATATTCCGTTATCTATAGCTCCGAGTAGGTTTATTAAACGTTTTATTATTATTTACTAGTAAATTACGTATTAAGCTAGTTTAAACCCGTAAATAATTTATCTAGTTATTTAATTTATATAGTTTAAGTTATAGGTTAGATATAATATATAGTAATATTAATCGCGTACTTACTCGCGTATTTATATAAATATCGTATATTAATACTATTAATCTATTATATTTATTAAATATATTTATTACCTACGATATTTAATAAATATTTTTATACGACTTTATAAACTTAAATATATTATATATTAAAATTTATCTAGTTTTAAGGCTCGACTAGTTAAAGTTTAAATTACTCGGTTTATAATTTTCTTTTATTAGAATAGGATTACGCTATAAAGTAGTAATATATTATATACGCCTACGCCCCGCTACCTCTATAATATTATTATTTATCGATACGGGGTTCTAGCCTTAATATCGCGGGGTTTTAATTTTTAGTAATTTTATATCGAGTTAATATTCCCCCGTTTTATTAGAATCCTTAGAGATTAGTTCTACTACTAAATCTAGGATTTAAAAACTACCTAGAAATAAACCCTATAATTATTTTACGTTTTTTATATTATTATTAAGCCGCTAGCTCTACGCTAGCGGCTTTAGGTATTATAGTTTTAATCTTTTAAATCTTTCTAAAGAAAAGACTTATCGTTATTATAATATCGGGTTTAACCTCGGGATATTTAAAAGAATTTAGCGACGATAATATTAATTAAGCCCCCTCCGACGACCCCCGTCGTAAAAACGGTAGCGAATTTAAAGATATTACTACCCCCGAAAAGACCTTGAATATATAGTTTAAAATTACTAGGGAAGAAAACCGTCGCCTTAAATAATAATAAAAATTAGGGGTATTATAAGTTTAAAATTAAAAACTATATAATCCTATTATTTCTATACCCGCTAACGGAGCGCTAGTAGAATTTATTATTTATAATAGAGGTCCCCTAATTATTACGCCTACTAGTGAAATAATAATAAATTTAACTACGTTTAATAGGGATATCTTTATTAGGGCGAAAATACTACGCCTTAATAAAATACGTTTTTATAAAAGTACGAGCGAAGGTAAATATTTACGCTAGTTCCGCGATATAAATATTAAATTTTTAATTAGTCCTAAGTATTTTACCACCGATTATTTAAGGATTATATATTATATAGACTCGTTAGAGGGTGACCCTCTAACGTAGTAGTATAAATACTACGATTTATATAATTTAGCTAGTATTACGTTTAGCTTTTTTAAGAAGTTTCTTTTTAATTTAATAACGAATCTAGTTAACCGCCGTCTCTTTATCTACGAGAAGTAGGAGGAAGTTAAATAATAATCTTATTAAAAGGTATTATTATTTAAGGTTTATTTTAAAGAAATAAAGGCCTAGTTACCCCCGTTTTTAAAGGAGTATAAAGTAAATTTCTTTTTAACTAAATTTAAGTCTAAATTTAAAAATAAAATTCTTAATACCGATAGTATATTTATTTAAAAGGAAGAAATTCTTACCTAGGTTATTATATAAGAAAAGAATTTAAAGTATATATAATTAATAGGTGGCTTTAATTTTAATTCGGGTTCCTAGTTAAAGAACCCTAATAAAGGAAAACTTATAATAGACCGAATTATTAAATTTAATACCGGCGATAGTATTAAATAAATATATTTAAAGAAGAAGAGTAATAAGTATAAAGTTAATACCGCTAATTCTTTATATAATAAGATTATTTATTATTATTATAGAGTAGAAGGCTATATTAAACCTAAATATCCCGATATAAATAAATTAGTTATAAACGTCGATATAGTATCGGTAAAAAATAATTAAGCCTAACTCACGCCTCGGAAGAAGGGTAAGAAAAACGATTAATAAAAATATACTCTTTTATTCTTTTTAAAGATTAGATTACCCTCTAGGATAAAATTAAATAACTTATTACCTTAATTAACTTTAGAGCGTAGATTAATTTGATTTTATAGCGGTTCGTCGTTAAAAATAATTTAGAATCTTATAATACTATCTTACCGCCAGCTAAAGTAATTAACGGGTAAAGTATATATTATTATAACGCGTATTAATTAAACTATTAAATAATCGATAATTAGGGTTAAGAGTATAAATATAATATTTTATTCTACGCTATAGACTTTAAAAGTTTAAACGTTATTCTAGGTATACCTAAATTACGTTAATTAAAGATATTAATTAATTCTAAGGCGGATTAATAGCGGTTTAAAATTAATTCTAGTAATTTATAAATTAAGGAACCGGCCAAGTTCACTAATAGTTTTAAAAATAAACCGAATATATTCGCGGTCGTATACGCTATAATGGCGCGAGGCGAATAAGAAGAACTTCCTAACCTAAAGGTTCCTAAGGAACTTATAGGGTTTTATAATATTTTTTTTAATAAAAAGGCGAGTACCCTATTTATTTTTAAATAGGGGATTACGCTATTAAAATAAAGATTAATAAAGAACCGCTTTATAAATCTTTTTATAATTTATTTTAAACTAAATTATCGGAGCTACGGCGTTATTTAGAATCTTTACTATATAAAGGCTAGATCCGTTATTTAATATTTTTAATCGGAGTACCTATTCTTTTTATATTTAAAAAGAATAATAAATTATATTTTTACGTTAATTATCGGGGTTTAAACGCGGTAATTATTAAAAATCGATACTTATTACTCTTAATTACCGAGATATTAAACCGTTTATACGGTTTTAAAATCTTTACGAAGTTAGATTTAAAGAATACTTATTATAGGATCCGGATTAAGGAAGGCGATAAATAAAAAGTTATTTTCCGAACTCGTTATAGTTATTTCGAATATTTGGTTATACCTTTTAGGCTCGCTAACGTACCGGCGATATTTTAAACTTATATTAACTATATATTTATAGGGTTAATAAATATAACGTATATAATATATCTAGATAATATCCTAATTTATAGTATTAATCCGGCGGAGTATTAACGGTATATTAAATAAATATTTAAACGATTATATTAGTTCTAGTTATTTATTAACCTTAAGAAGTATTAATTTAGTACCGAAATAGTCGAGTTTTTTAATTTTATTATATTTATTAATAAAGTAATTATAGACCCGGAATATATTAAAACTATTAAGGAATAACCTTAACCGAAAATATATCGGGAGGTATAAATCTTTTTAGGTTTCGTTAACTTCTATAGGCGGTTTATTTATAATTATTTTAATATAACTATATCGTTTACTAACTTATTTAAGGGTAGTAAAATAAATAAGAAAATAAATCCGTTAAAATAAATAGACGGCGCTACGGAAGCGTTTTAGATCTTATAAAATATATTCGTAAACGCGCCTTTTCTGCGTTATTACGATCTAACTAAATAATTATATATAAAGATAAATACTTCTAACTTTAGCTTTAGCTCTATATTATTATAATAAAATAAAAATAATTATTAGCGCCTTATAGTATTCTAGTTATAGAAATTAAATCCCCTAGAATAAAACTATAAGATTTATAATTAAGAATTACTCGTTATTATAGCGGTAATAAAATAAAAATAATACTACCTAGAAAGTAGCCCCTATTATATTAAAATCTAGATTAATTATAATAACTTAAAGGGTTTTATAAAATAGAAGGAGCTAAACTTTAGGTAGGCCCGTTAAGTATTTAAATTAACTACTTATAACTTTAAAATCTTTTATCGGGCTAGAAAATTAAATCTTATTAATATACCGTCGCGGTATTTTAATTATAAGGGAGTATCGCCGTTAAATATTAAATTATTATTAATACTTTAGAATAAACTTACTTTTTGGATTAATAATTAGTTATCGGAAGGAGATAAAGAAATAAGGGTAGTTATAACCTCTACTTTTTAAATTATAAAATTAAGGGTAGTAATTCTAAGGCGGGATATTATAGTAGTATTTAAAATTATATATAATAATCCTAAAAGGCCTATTAAAATATTGATTCGGGAATTATAAATTTATAATAATTAAGTAAGCTCTTTTCGAACTAAAGCGAATATATTAAAGAACCGCCGTTATATAAAGAATAAAATATAGGCTATAGACTCCGAGGGATTATTAAGATATAATAATTACTTTTATATACTAAGAGATAAAGCTTTAAAGGAAGAGTTTATAAAAAAGTATTATAATAATTCTTTAATAGGTTACTTTAGCGCTATAAAGTTATATAAATTATTTACCCGAAATTTTTCTAGGAGGGTAGCCTAAAGTAAATTACGAATTATATTAAAATTTATAATATATATTAGCGGACGAAGGCGCCGCGATATCGTTTATATAGCGAATTAAATTCGTTTCTTATTATTACTTAACCTTAGAAAGAGATTTCTATAGATTTTATAATTAATTTACCGCCTAATAAATATAGAGGTACCGTTTATAATACTATCTTTATCGTTATAAATCGATTTACTAAAATAGTTAGGTATATATTTATAATTATTAAAATCGATACCGTTTAACTAGCGGAAGTATTTTATTCTAAAATTATTTACCGTTATAATATACTTAATAGTATTATTAGTGATAGAGGCTCTATTTTTACGAGCGCCTTCTAATCGGCTATATATTTTTATTCGAAAATTAAACGACGCTTAAGTACTACTTTTTACCCTTAAACGAATAAGTAGATAGAGCGCTAAAATTAAATATTAGAGTACTATTTATATATATTTACTAATAATAAATAAATTAATTAAGTTAGATTATTATTTATAGTAGAATTCTTAATAAATAATAATTGGAGTACCGCCGTCGGAACGACGTTGTTTTTCCGTATATATAGTTACTATCCTAAAATCCGTTAAGAGGTCGAGGATAATTCTAGGGAAGAAAGGGTACTAGTTATAAATAATAGGGTACGATAATTATAAACTTTAAAGAATAAAGTTATAAAGTATTTATAAAGTATTACCGAATACTAAATTTAATAATATAATAAAACGTATAAATTATAAAGTTATAAGGTTAATAATTCAATTATATTAATAATAAAGAACCTAAAGTAATAATACTTAAATAAGAAATTATCTTATAAGTTTATAGGGCCCTTTAGGATTATTAATAAAATAAGAGTATAAATTTACCGCCTACTACTACCTTCTACGTATAGAATCTATAATACTTTTTATATATCGTTATTTAAGTTATATTATCTTCGCGATTATATTAATACGGCGGAATCTTTTATATAAGCCCCCGAACTTATTAATAATAATAAGTTATAGGAGGTAGAAGAGGTAATCGATAAAGTTAAAAATAAAGAAAATATCTAGTATAAAGTTAAATAAATTAATTAAGGCGAAGAATATAATTAATAACTACTAGACGAAGAGTTTATTAATATTAATAAATTAATTAAAGCCTTTAAATAGGCGGGCAGTAAATGTAAATATATAAATATAACTAAAGAGGTCGCCTAGTCGTATAAAATAATAAAGCGGAGTAAACGGAGCCGATATTAAAAGTAAATATTATTACTTTTATATTAATATTTATATAATGGATATTCTCCTCTATACTTATAATCTTATTATACGGTTTTAAGGTATAATTAAATTAAATTTATTATTAAACTATTTATATACGATAGCGATAAGATATCGTATTTATAAAAATATTTTTACTTTAAATATAATTTATATAGACACCTAGAATATATTATTAAATAGTATATCTAGGTAAGTTTAGCTAGCGCCGATTTAAAAAAAAAAGAATTCGATATCACTATTATATCGTACGAAAGATTTAGTTATTATCGGAATTATTAAAAGAAAATATAGTCTCCCTAGTATAGTCCTTAAGGATATTATCTTCCTCAGGGCTCTTTAGGTCCCGTTTATATTAACGGAAACTCTCGGTTTTTTCTTCGAGAACTTTATTTATCGCCTTTAATTCCTTAATATACTAGTTCGCCGCCGTTAATTAATTCTATAGGTTAATAATTATAGTAGGGGTTTACCTACTAGTTACTATTATCTTATTATATACTTTACGCTATTAAGTAATTTCTTTATTTATTAAATTATATTTATATTCTTCTTTAAGAGTTCTATTACCGATACGGGTATATTAATATATAAACCTCTTTACCTTCCTTCGGAAAGGTTTAGGAATTTATTATTATTAATATATACCGCTTTAAAGTTTACGGTTATGACTTACCTTTACGTAATAATCGATTCCGTAGCGATTAATATAATAGAGTATATAAGGAGGGGATATACCTTGAATATAATTATTATTAAACTAGTAGAAATAGACCCGGTAAGGGAGCTATGAAGCGTAGTAAACTACTATTATAATTAATATTACGTAGTTATATTAATAGCGGACTAGTTATATTTACTAGTATATTTATAACTAAAATAATTAATATAAATAAACTAATACTATCGGTGAGTAGGAGTTATTTATAGAGTTAGAAAAAAACTATATATAACGAGAGTATTATCTATATATTAGTTATAATACTAGAACGCTGTTATAGAGCTAGAGTAATAATATATAAAAAAGATTAAAGGAGTTACGAAGAGAGAAAATAAATAGGCGAGCGAGTTTATTTTAATAATAAACCGTCGCGCTAAATATTTTATCGTTATTATATATCGATAGGCGCCTCCGCTCCGCTACCTCGTTTTTATTAATAGATATAACCGTTACTATAGTAGTTAGGTTATTATTAATCTCCGGGTATAATATTAGGGCTGTATCGTTTATATATAATATTTTATTACTAGTATTTTTATAGTATAGTAGGAGTATATAATAAGGGTAACTACCGTTATTCCGCTACTACTACTATAGGTACTATAGGAATAATCTAATATACTATATTTACTATAAGTACTATAAGCGCTATAGGAACGATAGTGTATACTATTTCGCTCCGTTACTATTGTATATAATAGTACTATAGGGACGAAAGGAATATTATTTAGTTAATTATTATTACTATATATTAGCGCTATAGGGACAGCTTTATAAATATACTATTTATTTACTACTAACACTACTATATAGTAAAGGTAATTTAGTAGTATTACTCTTCCGTTACTAGTACTATATAATAGTACTATAGGAAATAGTTTCGTATCGCTCCGTAATTAGTATTATATATTAATACTATAGGACCGATAATATAAATTAGAAGACTTTTTTCCTTTATTTCCCTTAAAGGGTTTAAAGGTTTTTTAACGAGCTTCGTAATTTGGCTAAATACTATTCCGTAATTAATACCGTAGGTATTAAAGGATTAGGTACGTAGCCTTATATTTAGGTTACTATATAATAATACTATTATATTAAATAACTCTTTTCCTTTATTTCCCTTAAGGGGTTTAAGGGTTTTTTAATAAATATCTCTTAACTAAAGTATTTAGATACCTAGAGACCAAGGCCTAAAAAAAGAAATAATTATAAAATAGTAATATATTATATACGCCTGCGCCCCGTTAAAAGCGTTAGTATATTATATACGCCTACGCCCCGCCACCTCTATAATATTATTATTTATCGATACGGGGTTCTAGCCTTAGTATCGCGGGGTTCTAACTTTTAATAATCCTATATCGAGTTAATATTCCCCCGTTTTATTAGAATCCTTAGAGATTAGTTCTACTATTAAATCTAGGATTTAAAAACTATCTAGAAATGAACCCCGTAACTACCTTACGTCTTTTATATTATTACTAAGCCGCTAGCTCTGCGCTAGCGGCCTTAGGTATTATATACGCCTCTTTACCTAGTTTCCGTCGCTCCTTTTAAAATATAACCCTCTCGGCGGTAATTATATCGATATAAACTTTACTATACTTAGTTACTAAGTAAATATAATATACTACGGGGATTATCTTCTATTAATTTAATATATTTTTATAAATTTAAAACTAAAATTATAAAGAGATACGGGAGTAATTATATATTAATATTAATAATAATACTCGTAGAGTATTACCTAGAATCGATTTAATAGAATATTAACCTTATTTATTAATATATAATAATAAATAGGTCCGAGTAGTGCCCTAAATAATTATATACGAGTAGAGATAAATATTATTCTCGAAGAGGTAAATAATATTATAATTAATAATTATATCAAATATAGGATTATTATTTTTATTAATTATAGGACTTATAGAAGAGAAGAAACGAATATAATAATACTTCTCGATAATTATAATAGTGAATTTAATTTTATTATTAGGATAATTCTAGTTTAAATTCGTAAATAAATACTTTATATTAATAACCTCGTATTTTAAAAGTAGATTAAATTAATTTTTAAAAATATCGTTATAGAAGTAATAAACGTATTTAGGTAGATTACCTCTATTAATACTCTTCTACTACTAGTCTACTAAAGGACGAAGTATAGAGTTAATATTATTAGAGGTAATTATTTTAATACGGGAGTCGTTCGTCTCGACCGTAGTAATATAACGAGAGGTAGTCCGATCGATAAAGATAATTATAATAATTATAGAAATTTACTTTAGGCCGGGTATTATATAAGAGATATTAATACCGATAATTATCGTCGGCTCCTTAAAGTATTTAATCTTCGATTTAATTATAGAGGTAATACCCCCGAGTTTATAATTAAATTTTATAAATATATTAAAGTAATATTAAAGGGCGTTTTTAATAATATTACTCGCCTAAATATATTATAATATAACTCCGAAATAAATATTATAGTTATATTTAATTTAATTATAGATATCGGCGCTCTTATTATTAAGAATAACTAGAAGTATCTAAGGACCTATCTTCGTTTAGTTTCCGGCGGTTATAAATATCGTATTAATAACCTCGCCGTTATTAATATAACCGTTAATAACGGGAGAATTAATATTCTCGATTCTTCCGTTATATCTATAATAGAGTTTTATAAAGTTTTTTTTAAAGTTATTTACCTATTTATTAATTATAGGCGTTCGACGATTTTTATTTAATTTTAGGATATAAATACCTTAAGATTTTAACGATTAAGTATTAGGGAGGAGAAATACTTTTTTATATAAATCTTAACGACTAGAAAAAGTAAATTTAGTTATAAAATTCTATATAAAGAGTACCTTAAGTAGCTCGAGAATACGAGTATTAATTTTTAATATCTCCGAATTAATAGTAAGACCGTAATTATTAAATATAAAATTATTAAATTATTTTAGTATATCTAAATCTTTCTAGATTTATAGAATTTATAATTATTCTATCTCCTCTATATTATCGAACTCTTTTTAAATATTAATATCGCTAGTCTACCCTCTTAATATCTTTTTTTATAAATATTATTATCCTCTCGTTATACCTCTATAATAATAAATTATTTATTTTTTTATAATTAATTATACTCGTCCTACTCGTCTTTATTATTATAAATATACTCTTTTAAAACTTCGCGGAGTTTATAACTCTCCGACTTCTTTATAGGGTCTTTTATTATTTAATATATTTATCGTCGAGCTCTTTATTTATTATAGATAATTATATCTACTTTAGAAATTATATTTAGAAATTTAATTATATATATCGCGCGGTTTTAATTAATTCGATTAATACGGTATATAGCCTAGTCTTTAACGTTTACTAGTTACTCGGAGTTAAAGATAACGATATATTTAAAGGCCGTAAATATCTACCTTATATTTAAAAGTATAGTGGATCCTATTAGAAATTAAAGTACGGGTTCCGAGGATATATTTTTTATATTATCTTTACCCTCCTAAAAAAGTTTAATAATTTTAGTTTATTTTAATTTAAGTATACCTCCGTAAATTAAGGCGATAAGTCTCTTTTATATTAAACGGATCGTTTATATAATTATTAATACGATATTCCTAATATAGGATAAGACCTACGTTATAATATAGGATTTCGTTAAAAATATTTACTTAATAAATAATAAAAGCTAAGATAAAGGATATAATTATAATAATTATCTTCGTATTAATTCCCTATATTTTATTTCTAACAATATTTAATATTTATATTTTAAGATAATTATTTACTCCGGCGATTTAATTAATATTCTTTTCGAAAGTTAAATCTTTTTATTTTAATTTATAAAGCTTCTCTTTCTTTAACCTAAATTAATTATTATTTTTTAATTTATTACCCGTTAGTTTAAAGTCCTTTATATCTTTATAGAGAGCTAGTTTAAAGAATAATAATAAAATTCTAATATAACGTACGACCGCAAGCTATAAATATACCGTAATCTTTAATATAATATTCTTTTTATAACTCGTAAAGGCGAGTATAATATTATAATAAATTTACCGAACTCTTTAATTTATTTCCTTAAAATAATATTTTAATAACGGTTCGTACCGTTACGGGTAATTTAAAAAGTAATCGAAATAATAATTAAATTTAAATTTAATTAGTAGTTCCCCGAAAAAAGTAAAGTCTAATATACGTTATATTTAAAGTATTCGAATAATAATAATTATAGTCTTTTTATACTACTCGTACTCGTTCTTAATATCGTTATTATTATATATACTTTGGATAAGACTCTTATACCTTTTACCGATTTTAATAAATTTATTTTTTATATAATATTTTAGGCGTTTACGCGCCCTATTTAAGCGAGGGTAATCTTTTTTAAAGAGTAATATAATTTATTTACTATTTATAAACGTATTTATTTAATTTATTATCGTCCTCGATAATAATTTAAACGGAGTCCCGTTAATTAAAATCTTTCGAAATTTCTAACCCGGTATTATATTATCGATCTTCCGAATCTTAGTAATCGTCCTTATAGTTTTATTATTCTCGGTATATATTTCGTCTATTACGATCCTATTTTATTTTATATCATATTAAAGTTATTATTTTTATATCCTAACTTTATTACCCCTCTTTTTAATTACGAGAATTTTATCTATTAAGATTTTATCGATTTAATTAAGAAGCGAGATTAAAGATATAAAATAAAATATCTTTAAGAAGTTATAATTTTCGTTAAAATAAAGAACCTACTTTAATTTTATTAAGAGATCGCGATTTAATATATTTAGTTTTACGGTATAGGTTTTTAATTTAAAATTATTATAGGTTTATTATAATACCTATTTAAAAACTTTATCTTTTTATTTTATCTATATATTTATTAAATTTAGTTAATAGGATAATAAACCTACGGGGGGAAGAAAGAGATTAAAACCGTAACTCGGTATAAGTTTTTTAGATATATTAGAATTAATATATATATATTAAATCCTTTAGGGGTTTCTAGACGGGTAATATATTTTAAATAATTAAAGATCCTTCGTTATTCCCTCCGCGAGATATAGGTTATATTTTTTTTCCTTCCTAACTTTCTTTACGTTCTTATAATTTAATATAAATAAATAATTTAGGTAGGCTACGCCGAGAGCCTATAAAATTTAAACCCCTCGTTAATTATTAATTCTAAACTCGATAAAAGTTAATTATATTATTTTTCTAAACCCTATAATATTTACGAGGTATCCCCCGTTTTAAAAGACCTCTATTTCGAATAAAACAAATATACCGAGTATTTAAAATAAGGTAAAACCTATTATTATTCCTTTTATATAAATCTTTTTTCTAATTTTATAATCTTTAATATTATTTAGTTTAAAAAGAAGATAATAGTTCTCCTATCTTCTATTATTCCGGTATATATATTTTATTACTTTAATAAATTATACGTTCGATAACTTAACCCGATTTATTAACTTTAATATTTAAATTTAGTTATTTATTTATTTATCCTTCGCTCTTTTCTTTAGGGACTTTTTAATATCTTTCTTTTCCTTAATCGAAATATCTTCTACTTCGTTTTACTCCGGGATAAATATTAATTTAAATATTTAACTAATAACTAAGTATTTAGCCGTTTTCTTATTATATATAATTTTAGCGTCCGTAAAGTCTTTTTATAATTATTTAAATAAATCGTCTACCGTAAACGAGATCGGTCGAGTTACTATTATTAATTATACTATATTTATTAGGGGTTAATTATTTATTATAATTTAATTAACTCTTTTATTATCGCGCGTTATAGGGGTTCCGTTATTCTTCGTATTTCGATTATTATTATTTTTACTCTTAAGATTATTAATAAAAGTTTATAAAAACTATATTATTTTATTATTTATACTCGTTTTAAGATTAATTAAATTATTAAGAGTTTTAATAAAGGAAACGTTATATAAAACCGACTTAAAGTATATATTAAGATTAATAAATTAATTTTCCTTAATCGAGAACCTAGAGTATATACTAGGACGGGTACTATTATTTTTAATAGTCCGGAATATACGCGGTATATTAAGATAGTTATTTTTCGGTCGCTTCTACTCTCGATATTTATCGAACTCGTTTTATAAATTTATTATTTAATTAATATCCACTAATAATCTACCTAGTAGTTATTTTTATTTACCGTCTTTATTTACGATATTTATTTTATATTTACGTTTTCCTCGCCTTAGGTTACGGATCTCGTCTTTAGAATTATCTTCTATTATTATTTCTACTACCCGATATTAATCGTATACTATAAATAATATCGAGAAACGGAATAAGGGTTTATTTACCTTAAGACTTTATTATTTTTATTAAGAATAAAAAGAGTTATTAAATTAATCCCTAGTTTACTAGTATGAGTTCTAATATAGGGTCGGTATTCTCGTTATTAATAACTTCTTTAATTACTCCGCGGAGTTAACGGTTCTTTAATAATTTAATTATAAATTTACTTCTTTAATACTTAAACTAGATTTTTAATAATAACGAAGTATTTAGCCCTAGATCTTCGTTTAAAGTTTTTAAATATTAATAATATTATATTTAATATTATCTTTTCTAAATTTAACGGAGGGTCGATTAATTTAACGATATCCGCGAGAGTAAATCTAGTTATTAAATTATTATACCTTATTCTAAAATTAACGTCTAGTAGATTAAATCCTTATACGGCCGCGTAATTCGTCTACCGCTTTAATATAACGGGTAATAATATAATATCTTTTATCCGCGTTTAGTTTAATACCTCGCTAGGAGATAAAAAAAGTTATTATAATTAATTTAATTTACGTAATAACTTTTCGCTAGTATCTTTTAGTTACCGTTTTATATTATAAACAATATATTATATTAAAGTAGAGAAGGTACTCTAAATATCGTCGATATTTGAATTATTAAAAAGTTTTAGAGTATTATCTTCGTATTTTAAAATTAAAATAATAATAAACTCGTCCCTAGTAACTTTAACTACGTATTATTTAAAATCTATTAAGGAGTTCGATATTAATTATATTTTAATTTCTTTTTTTATTTATTCCTAATCTTTATCCTCCGTAGTAGTTTTTAAATAGAGTTCTATTAAATTTCTTAAAATAGAGTTAAATTCGTTATTATTATAGTCTTCGTATTTATATAAAGATATCGTAGCTTTAACCTTAATAATATAAAATAAATAATATAGTTTCTAGCTTTAATATATTACTTATAGTTTTATAAATAAAATCGTAATCGTAGTTTAATTATATATCTTAATAATAACTATAAATTTTAGTAATAAGGTTTATAGTTAATTAAAAATAATATTTATAAATAAAGATCGCTCGCGGCCGGTATTTATATTTACTTTACTCGGTTTAATCTTTTTATTTAATAATTATAACTATTATACCCTTTACGTATAAAGGCTAGTCGGAAGAGTAGTCGATTATATATATATAATAACTTATTAATCGTATATAGTACGTTCTATAGTTAGAGTATTATTCCTAGTTAATAAATTCATTAAAATAGAAGGGAAGGTGAGATTAAACCGCCCTATTATTTATTAAAGAAAAGTAGATATAACGTATTATCTTCCAGGCTATATATAAGGGGTATTATTCCGAAATAATACCGTATATATAATATTTCTATTATAGTTCTAATATTTTTTATATAGATAACTCGTACCTAGTTAGGGTAGGTAAATTATTAAAGATATTTTATATATTATAATTACTTCTTTATAAAGAGGCTAATAGAGAAGTTTTTAATAAATTATAAAATTTATTAATTTATAATTTTATCTTATAATAATAGGTACTCGCTAGTTTTTTAAACCCCCGAAGGTTTATTAAACTTTCTACCTTTACTCGTATTTAATATAATAAATTAAATAGCTTTAGGTTTAATATTTAATTTTATATTCTCGCTAGACCCTTAATTATACGTATTATCATTATTAATATTAGAGGTTATTACGTATCTTATACTACGGCCTCTTCCTTAATTATATATATCGTCGATAATAAGAGTTATTAAATTCTTTATATTAATACTAGATCCCGAAGTAATCGGGTCTTAAATATTATAAACTTCCGTAGTATCCTAATTATTATCGAATCCTTTAATATTTCTAGTTTCTTCTTCTATATATATAATATTACTAGGATCTTCCTCCGATTAATTTATTATATATAAATCTTTATTTTAAAAATTATCGTCCGAGTTTAAATCGTAGTTATATTTAATAAGATTAAATATTAAGAACTCCTCTTCGTATTTAATATAGGTATCTATTTTTATTAGAAGTCTTCGTAGATAATTATAATAGAATCGTTTATATTTCTTCTCGTATAATTAAATCTTTATTTAATTTATAATAATCGTTAAAGCGTCGCCTATATAAGAAACCTTAATAAAGAGGCGGGGACTAAAGGATATAAAGCCTAATTTCTCGAATCTTATTATATAGAGAATTATTATAGATTTCTCTTCGCTTTAATAATTATTAATAATTCCGGTATCTATATCTTTTAATCCTATAATAAGCGCTAGCGCTCGTTTTATAAAATTAATTTATACGAGATAACTTACGAGGATAAAGATATTTTTAATTTTGATTCTTTTTTGGATATAGTACTAGTAGAGTTTTATAATAAATTATAGCTCCCGTTTATTTTAACCGGATTAAAAGAAACTTATTTTATAATATTATCCGTCGGTATTAATTTAGATAAAGTTTATAGGGGTATTAAATAAATTCTTATATATTTCGGTAGTTATAGTAATATTAAGGCGACTAGCCGGATCTATTATAAAAGTAATAAAACTTCTATATTAAATTCTAAAGATAGTATTAATAATATTCATAATAGTTCGGTATTATTTCGTTAGGTCGTATTTAGGGTAGCCTAGACTTATTTAATATTTATATATATTCTTATTTATCTATTTAGCGAAAGGATTATACTTTATATTTTACTCTTTAAATAATAATTATTTATCGTCTTTTAATAAGTATATAGTAGTTTTATATTATATTAAAGTAACGAAGAGCTCCCCGTTATTAATTTTATTAGTTTTTTAAATAATAATATAATCGCCTTTAAAATTCTTCTTTAGGATTATATAACCCGAATTAATAAAAATTATAGTAACGATAGCGACGTCCTTTATAAGGATATTCTTTAAGAGTAACGATTCGAGTATTTTAAATATATAGTATTCCTCCTCGTTATCGAACGTATCGCCGTTCTTAACTTTATAAAATATCTCGCGAAAGTATTTATAAAGTTTTTAATAGTAGGTTATATTCCCTGTTTCGTCTAATTTATATTTAATATTCTTTTTTATCGTTTATTATAACTTTTTAATTTTCTAAAAGATTATATTTTTAGATATAAGCCCTACTCTACCCCCGTAATCCTCGAAGTCTATATTATCTATTAAGGTAGTATCTTCGTTATCGTAGTCGATAAAATTATTATTATTATAATCCGAGTCTCTTTATTTCTTAACTACCTTACGATTTATCGGGTTAAAGAGTATTATTAATTTATATTATATCGGTTTAAGAATCGTTCTCGCCTTATAACTCGCCGTCTTTAATAATTTTATTATCGTTTAGTTATACACCTTTAAGGATATTATTATCGTTTATAATAATATTATTAATAAAAGTAAAATTAATATTTAGATTAAATCGACCGAGAAGGTTTATAATTTATAGTAATAAAGTACCGAAGCTCGTATTATAAAGTTTATAATAATAGTTTATAATATTAAAAAGTATCTTTTTAATTTTATTTATTATAGCTACCGCGAGCCGATTATATTAATTTTAAAGAAGCGAAGAGTTAAGTTATTATCGTAAATTACTAGTATCGTAAACTATATATTATTAATTCTTATTTTAAACGACGGTTTATTTAATTATAAATAAATAAAAGCGAATTATATATTTCTTTATAATTTTAATTCCTTTTTTACCGAGCCGAGTAAATTCGGTATTTAACTTCGTAATAAAAGAGTTTATTATTTTATTTATTAAATTTAAGACCTTTACCTTTTTACTAGCCGATATAAATAATATAATAATAATTATATCGAGTTTTATTTTCCCGGTTCCTTATAGTCTCTTTAAGAGTCCGAGGTTATTAAGTATATATAATAGGTATTTTAATATATTTATTTAAGATTTATTTAAATCGATATTTTATTATTCGAGTTTAACCTTAAAATCTATTTCTTAAAGAATATTAACTACGGTTTAGGTACGTAAATCTTATCCGATAATAAATCGTTATTATCGAGGGTTATAAATATAATTTATATCTTCTTTATATACGGGATTTAGTATTTTAATAATGGTTAGTTTAAATTTATATAGGATATCGGATAAAAGAGGAATAATTTTAATTATTATCGGCTCCGCGTTAAAGTAGAATTTTTTAAACTCTTCGCGTAATATATTTTACGAGTCTATTAAATTAAAGACCGACTTTAATTTTAAATTATTCTAGTTATTCTTTTCGTATTTCTAAAGGCGGTTAAATATAATAATATAATCGAGCGAACTAGTATAAGGAAAGAGTTTTAATAGGATAATTACTATTTATTCTTTAATAAGAAATTTAATTACGAAGTTATTTTCCGTTAAAAAGTAATATTCGTAGTTTAAGGGTAGGCGGAGGAGGTTTATATAAATATAATTACTCTTTAATATAATTATTAGGGCGCGTAGTTAATATTCTTAAAATTAGGAATTCTTAATATCTTTTATCTTATTCTCTTCCTAGTAAATAATAGATATACCCTCGATAATCTAGTACTCGTTATTATTAATATATATTAAATTAAACGGTAAATTAATCTTTGGACGATCTACTACTAGTATAATTTAATTTTTCTAAACTTTATATTTCGTATCGGTTAAACTATTAAATTAGTAAATATATAGTATATATACTCGCTCGAGATTAAATATAAATAATATTTCGCTATATAGGATAAAAAATAAATCCGCCTCTAAGGTCGAAAAGAAAATAGTAAATTTAATTATATTATTCTCTAGTTTAGTAAATACGTCGAGTAATTAATTTTAAATATATTAAAAAACGCCTAGATTACTAATTTTTTATAGGATTTCTTTAATCTACGCCTTCGTTAAGCGGAACGAAAATTCTATATATATTAATTATTTTATAGTATAGTAAGTAACTACTCCGACCTCCTATAATTTAATATAATAATCGAGGTATATTTACTCGATAAAGTTATTTTAGGCGGGCTTATTTATAAAAGCCTTAAGATATATATAAACTAACGATTTATTTTAAATATCGTTTATAGTATTTAGCCGGAATATTTAAATATAGAGTAATTACTCTTCGCGAGAGTAATCGGGAGTAGGTTCTTCTTTATTAATAAAAGCCTTAATTTAAATATATATATTAAACCATTAATTATTATTCTCGTTTATATAAATCTTATATATTACGCGGGTATTTTTATTTTTAAATTATTTAATAGGTTTACCCTAGCCTTCGAAGATAATTCTCGTTTTATATAAAGAGTTCTTCTTTTTTATAAATATAGTATTATTATCGGCTCGCTCTTTAATAAGATTATCGACTTCGTCGCGCTCGATAGTTTAAAGATTTATATATACGTCGCCGGTAATTTTACCGGGGTTATCTTTATTTAAACGAGTAACTATAATTTATTATTTACTTAATATAATAAATTAATAAAATATTATTATTTAAAGTATAAAGGGGTATAAAATAAATAGAAATTTAAAAAAGCGAAATTATAAAATCCGTTAATTAAAATTCTTATTAATAATAATTATTTATTTATATAAAAAGTAATCTCTCTTTATATTATTACTCCTAACTCGGCGATTATATAAAGAAATTATTTAAGAAATAAGGTAAATTATAAATAACTTAAGATATAAAGACCTTCGACGTAGATTAAATTTAATAAGATAAGACTACGGAGTCTATTAACGGAATCTTAAAATAATAGTAATTATCTATTTACGAGGTTTATAATTCCTCGTATATAACTACTCATATTAATAGTAATTATATATAAATAGAGAAGTAGAAATATTATAATCGGTAAATAAAGGTATAAAGGTATTTATAATAATTAAAAATATATTAAACTCTTCGTAGTATAGTCGTACTTAAAGTTAAGCGAGTAAAGTAAAGTATTAATTATAATAACCTACTTCTTATAATTAATTAATAATACCTCGTTTATAATTAAATATTTATATAGATTTTAAATAGATAATTTCTAAGAAACTCGTATCATTTTAAAGTAGGTAATTAATAAATATAAAGATATAGATTTTACGATAATAAGCGTCTTGATCGGCGGGTATTTTAAACGTTAACTCGTTATATAATAAATACTTTAGTATATATAAATACTAGTATATTCGCCGGTTATTATTATTAAGGTACTCGGGAATAAAATAGTAAAAAAAGTAAAGTTAGAGAGTCCGGTCTTAAATAAATTAATATATCGAGGATTATAGTTTAGTTTCGTTATTATAATCTTATTTTATAAATTAACCCTCGATAAATAGTCTTCGGTAGAGATAAAAGTAAAAGAAATAACTATAATTATATAATAATCTTATATTCGGGCTTTATATTTATAAGTTACTAAATAAAATAAATTAATTAAATTATACCTTAAGGCGATTCGATATAAGGTATAATTTTTACTAGTATTTATTATAAAAACCCCCGTTAACCTACGAAATAGTAACTTCTATTTTAAAGGATAATCTTTATCCTTTTATTCCTCCTTAATCCGATTTCTAGAAATAAATTTATCTTTATATTAATTCTTATCCGCGAGCTAAATATTTATACCGGTAGTACCGTTATCCTTAAAGGTTATTATAATTATAAAATATTTCTCGGCGTATTTAATTAAAGGAGCCTTAGAGTATTTAGATTTATAATTATAAATATATTTTTCTTTAACGGGAGTACCTTCGGTAGTCGTATTTTTATTAACGACGGTAATATCTTTTATAACGATATTATTATTAGCGTCCTTATTATTAATTAGGTCGGGCTCGACGGTAGTAATTTTATACTTTATACCCGCCTTTTTTTTAGAAATAATAGTAGGGTTTACTCGCCGTTAATAAAAGTATTAATATTAATATTTATTTTAATTATAAGAGTATATTTCTCGAGAATAATTTTAAATTTAACGGGTCCGGCCTATTTATAATTAATTATAATAATAATACGAAGGATATTTATAAATAAAGTACCTACTCGATTATTAAAGCCGATATATTCTTTATAATTAAAAGTAAGTATCCGTAGCCCTAATAACCCTTTTATTTAATTATATATATTCTCGATATAATTATATAGTTAAATTAAATAGAAAGCGAGTCGAGATAATTTATAGGTAAACCGCTTATTCCTTTTATAAATTAATAAATTAAGAATATCGGTAATATAGAGGTTAAATCTTATTCGGAAGAAACGAAAGGTTTAATTTAAATTTATCTTCGAGTTAATTAGGAAGACATTCGTTTAACGCGCGGTATAAAAACCTTCGAGAAACCGATTATTAATATCGTTTATATTATATTATACGCTACTATTTCTTATAGTTATAAATTAAGTATTATTTATAGGCCCTTACGGCTTATCGCTATTATTAAATTTTAATATTTTCGTTTTTTTAGTAGAGGAGGGTTTCGGAGTTATATTACTCCCTCTTTTATTATCGGTATAAACGTAGAGGATATATATAAGTCTCGGATCTTTTAGTAATAACTCCTTTTATTTATTTTATTATAATAGTTATTAATAATCTTAATCCCGAGTATAATTAATAAATTAGATAATAGGGAAGATTAAATATATATAAACCGGTGAAATTATAAATAAATTAAATCGTTACTCTTTAATATCGGCGGAACGTCTAGAAGTAAATTATTCTAAAGATAAGGATTTAAAAAATCTAAATATTAAACTATTAAAATATTATTTATTTATTAATATAAATCGGCTCGCGGCGGGTAGCCTCTAAAGTTTTACTATATAATAAATCTAGATATTACCCGCGTATTTATTCGAAGAATCTACTCTTATTATTATACAGAAGACTATAAGTCGGTAGGAAATAAATTAAATATTATTTAATAATATATATTATATAGGAAAGTATATTTAATAAATATTAAACTCGTTTATCGAACGCCCCCTTTTCGATTTTTATTTCGGATATCCGATCTTACCTAATTATATATATAGTATAATAATTATAAATCGATAATATTACCGCGGTAAATAGATATTATAGTACTATATATATATAAGTATTATAAACGGAATTTCGTAAATTCTAGTAGAATTAATAGATATTTATTATATTATAAAGTCTTCGTCGATAATTATTTATATAAGAAACTACGAATCTTACCCTCTCTACCTCGGCGACTCCCGTAATTAATAATACTAGCGATATATACCTAAAGAGATAACGAGGTTATAAAAATAAATAATATAGAAGGAATTAATATAAGGTCTTTCGCCGTCGATATAAAAAACGTCGATATAGATATAGAGACTACTATTTACTAAACGCCCTCGAACCGGCTTAACTATAATAATTTAGAGTATAATAAATAAGAGAAGTTATTAATTCTATCCTTTAATATCGGGTATAAGGGTCTTTTATTTATATCCTTATATATTCGGGTAAAAACGTTTATAGAAGGTAATAATTATTATATAGAAATAAATATTAAACCCGATAAGGTAAATATTAATATTATAAAGTTTAGTATATATTCTTAATCTATTAATAAAATAAAAGGAGTATATTATTTATTTCCGAGTATATATAACTACGCGCTCGCCTAGTAGTTTTACGAGGAAAAAGTAACTAAAGGCGGTCGCGATAAATTTTTCCGTAATATTCGACTCGAATTACTATATAGCCTCTTTAATTATAAGAATACCGATAATTTAACCGAAATATAAAATAGTATTATATTTAGTATCGACGAAGATAAATAAATAAAATAGATATTTAATATTTAATTAAAGATTTAGGGGACCGAGCTAAAGAATTATAATATCTTATATCGAGATATTATTAAGGCCCTCCGATTTCTCTTAGGGTACCGGTTATTTAAAAATAAAATAATATTTAAACCCGTATACTAGTATAATAATAATAATAAATACGTATATACCGAGATATATATCGGCGACTAGTAATAATAGATATAAAAGAAGTTTTTTAATAAAGTTATTATAGTATTATTACTTCTTTCTATAAATAAGACTTTATTTATATAATATAAAAGTAATCTAGTTATATAGTTAATTTATTTTATTATAAAGAATTTAAAGGTATAAATATAGCGAGATTAAAAACGACTAGGTTTAATACTTTTAGGACTTCTATTTATTATATTTAATAACGACGAATATATTAAATCCGACGTATAATATAAATTTATATTAATTATACTCGGTTATAAATATAATAAAAGCTTTTATTTAAGATAATTTTAAAATCCTAACTTTAAGTTAATAATTAAAACCGTAGCGATTATAGGTCTCTTTATTATATATATAAACTAGAAGATTTAATCTTATTATCCGATTATTATAAATTTTATAATAAATTATAAGGAGTAGGTTTTAATTATAAGAGTTAAAAGCGGTTAATAATATACGATCTATATAGTATTATTAAATAAACGAGGAAACTTTTAAAATAAATAGCGCCTCCGAACCTACTTTTTTACTTAATCTTAAATTCGGCGATAGCGCGAAGAAAATATCCTAAAGAATAATAATTAATAGGTATATCTAGTATATAATATCGCCTAGTTATATACTACGGTTAATATATATAGAGTTATACTAGTCGATATATTATATTAATTATTTAAGGGTACGGTTAATTATCTCTTTAAATAAATTATTTTAGTTATCGAGGAGAGCGCGCTTATTATTAAAAAATTAAAAGGGGCGAAGGTAGGATTAAAGAATATATTAGAAATAATATAATTAGACGAAAGATTTCGTATTATTCTAACCTTCTACGACTTAAAGAACTATAAATACTATAATACTATCGTATAATAAATAGGTAAAGACCGAAGAGTAATTATATAATAATTAATACTAGTAATCGCTCCGTTACTATATCGGTAAAGCGGGAGACCGTATAAGAAGAGTCGAGGTACTAAATACGTATTTTGCCGGCTTTAGGCGGAAAGATAACGAAAAGACAACGTTTAAAAAAAAAAAAAAAAAATTTTTTTTAATAAAAAACCTAAAAATAGTAACTTCGGATTTAAGATTTTAAATCCGTGATTTTCTACTAGCGCCGGGTAGCTCGCTAAGGCTATTTAAAGCGCTATAATTACGCTAATTTAATTTAGATTTTAAATTACGTTAATTTATAAAAATTATATATACGTGTAATACCCCCTAAGCTAGCGCGGTATTATAGACTATATAATTCATTTATAACTATATATATCTAACTATCTACCGGTACTATTTAGACTAGTTTATTTCTATTTATTTAAATTTATTCAAAATAAGTCGAGGTATTAAATACGTATTTAGATATTTTAGACGAAAGTAGGTATTAAATCGATCTCTAGAGCTAGTATATAAGTTAAATAGATCTAAGCGTCTTTTCCGTCTTTTTCGGTAGAATACGGGCTCACCGCTTTACCGATATAACCGATTTATATAAAAGAGAACTCTATTATATACGAGTATTTAAAAACTTTATATTAATTATTTAATACCGTTTATACGACGATAAAATACTAGGATATCTTTAAGATATACTCTACCGTTTTAATAAATTAAAGAATTATTTTCGCCGGTATAAATTAAATAACGGAGTAAATCTAGATAATTATTTTAATATCCTAAAACTCTACGTAATAACGTATTATATAGAGTAAATTCGAATATTCGGCGTTACGGATAATTATAATACCGAATATAGGGAAATAGTATATCGTTATTTAATTAAATCTTTCTTCGAGTTAATTAATAAATAAAAGATTTTTTAGGAATAACTCGTCCGCTACGCTTCCTATTACCTACGGATACTAGTTATAAAGAATAATCTACTTTATTTTATAACGAGATTATTTATTTTAAAAATAATAACTCTTATAATTAAGGTACTAAAATTTAATTACGGGATTCGATTATTTAAATTTTAATATAATTTAAAGTTTTAAGAAAGAAAGAGAGCTTTAAGAGTAAGATTTAATACTATATATTAATACCCGCTATCCGTAATATAAAAGAAACTATATATTAAATATTTTTTAAAGGTATTAATTATTTATATATATTAATACCGGTAGGAGGGGGGTAAAGAACCGATAACTATTAAAATTATAAATAAAAGAGAAATTAATCCTACCTAAATTAACTTATATTTTATTTATCTTTATTCGTTTTTATAATATTAGAAGTTAGATAAAAAAGATTTAAAAGACCTAAAGAACCTAATTACGGACCGCGTAATATATAAAATTAATTAATAGAGTTAAGGAGAGTAAAGATATAACTACGTTTTAATACGAAAAGTATAATCGTAGTCTTATATAATTTCTCTTTATAACTAAAGTCCTACTTAACTCCGGCTTCTTTTAACGGTATTAAATATAAATTATTAAAATATTAAAGGTAAATTATTTTAATATAATTATACCCTCGTCGATTTTTTAAAAATTAGTAATAAAGGCTCTCTATATAAGACCTATAATATAGTAGAGGTAGAATTATAGCCGGTAAATTTAATTACTAAACGGAGGATACTTAGGGGGCGTTAAATTATCCCGATAATAAAAATTATAAAGAGTATATATATTATACCGGTATATATAAATAAGACTATAAAAAAAGACGACGTATTTTATATTAATAACTATACCGATTAAAACTTATATAATTTAATCTATAACGAGGACTTTTTAATATAAGAAATACGAGTAAATAATTAAACCTACTATAATTATAATAAGCGAAGATAGATTATATAATTAATATAATATTTAAATTTATAATATACTATTTAATTTATAAACTACGCGCGAATAATTAAAATAATAAATATTATAAAATAAACTACGGGGGTAAATTATAATATATTCGATTATAAATAATAAAAAATCGTTCTACTATAAAATATAAGTTAATTACTTTTATATTAATTAGGGCTAGGGCTCGGTTTTTTTCTTATTACCCGATTTTACCGCCGGAATAAATAAATAATAAAATAATACCTCGATATTAACGGATATACGGAAGATTATTAAATATAATATTTATAATAACTAAAGACGGGCTAATTAAAAATAAGTTTAAAAGACTTTAATAATATAATATAGTCGGCGAAGATTATAAAAGCGAAGTTAGGTATCGATAAAACCGTATATTCATTAATTTTTATATAATTATAGAAATAATTAAAGGCTATAAATCTCCTAGGTCAAAACCTAAATATAATAAATATAAAGAACTATCTACGACCTATTTTCGTAGGTATTTATAACGAGTTCGTTTATATATTCGGCGATATCTTTAAATAATAAAAGGACCGGTACCTACTCTTCTTTATTTAAAGAAATAACTATAATAAAAAAAGGCGGGTAAAGGTTAAATAATATTATATAAATATTTAGAAAGATTAGGGACTCTTAAGCGCCGAGTTATTAAGAATTAAATAATAGGCCGAACTCTACCTATATAAATAAAAATACTAATCGGATTAATTTTATCTACTATATAATATTATATATTAAAAACGGTATAGACTAGAGTATAATCTATACGATTTAAAATATTTAGAAGAGCGGTATATATACGGGGTTAACGAGTATAAACGACCTCGACTTTAAAAAATTTATATCTTTAATTAAAACCGACCTAAGTTACGATAATAAAAAAGACGTAATTATTTACGCCCGCCCTAGTCTACTAAATATAGTTATCTTTAACGAATAAGAATAAAGAGTAGCGCTAGTAGAAATATATATTTAAGGTATTAAATATTTTTCTTTTAATATCCGAGAGCTATTAATTAAGCGCTATATAATATATATAATAATAAACCCTCTTTAAAGGACCGAGACCTTTAACCAAAACTCGAGTAATTTAAGCGGCGAGGCTCTCGATATATAATTAAAACGAAAGTATTAAATTTAAATAAGAAAAAGGGTATTAATTATAATAATAAATTTAATAATTAAGAATAGCCGGCTTCTTTAATATAAACCTCGAGAATTAATATTTATAACGTTTAATAAATATTAATTACGTTCGATAAACTAGGATTAAACCCCTAGGGTTTAATCCTATTAAGTTTAATTTTTTAAAAATAAATAATTTCCCCCCTTTCCCCCGACCGCGTAAATTCTACTTTTATTAATAATTACTACTTTTTAATACCTTTCTTCCGCTTTATTTAATCCGATTAAAGTAATATATAAATTCGTAATTTATACCTTAATAATATATTATCTAATAGGGTAAATTTACGATTTATAATTAAGAGATATTTAATATTAATCCGGCTATCTTTTAGGATTATCGTAGAGATAACGCGTCCTATAAGGATTTATAGCGGAATAATCGTTACTCTAACTCGGAATTAGAATATAATTATAACGATTCGGATTCTAGCGATAAAGAGAATAAATAACCCGGAAATAACGAAAAACGGAGTTACTTTAAAACTTTCTTAAATAATAAATATATTAAGATAAAAATAAATATCTCGGACTATATATAATCGAATCTAACTAATTTTATTATAGGCTAGAGTTACCGTAAATAAATTATCTCGTAAAAGATTAAATAGAAGGAGGCTCTAATAGTAAAGTTAATTTATATTCTATAATTTATAAGGATTAATATAAATATAATCTTTACCTCTAAAATAATATAAAACGCCGGACGAAGGTAGAATTTTATAAAATATATATTATTATCGTTTTTAACTACGAGAAGTTTTTAAAAATAATCGTCTTAATTAAATATATTTATAATCCGGGTAAGAGTAGAGAGCTTTAGCCGGATAATAACTCTTAATAAATTAATAATTAAATAAAATATATATAAGACGTCGTAATTAAGGACTCGGGGTTTAAAATCGGAATTAAGTTTAATAAAATTAATAATCGGTTTACTTTAACCGAAGTATAGAAGGTTAAATTTATTTAAATAAATATTTTATATTAAAGTTAGTTTAACGTATAATTATTCGACTTCTTTAAATAATAACGCGCCTATACCTTAACGATCGTACGAACTATAATAATTATTATATATATATAAAACGGCTCGTAGTAAAACGTAATCTCCTTTACCGCTAGACTATTATACCGCTAAACTTTTATATATTTTAATATAAAATATACTCTAGTTTAATAGTATAACTAACGAAGGTATAAATCGATAATAAAATAAATAAATAAACGAACCCTATTTTAACAACTTTATTACCGATAAACGTATTATAACTAGCTAACGAGAGTCCGTATTAAATTAATAAAAAAGAATATAAAGAGTATAAATAGGTCTCGACGATAAAAGATATAAAACTCGTATTTATAGGGTACTATTAAAGAGGGTAAAGGATATTATTAAGAGTATAGAAAAATTCGACTTTAATAATAATATAGCTATAATAGACCTCGATAGTCGTTAGATATATAATCTACCCTTCGTTAATAATTTAAATAACGACGAATAAATTAACCTTTCGGATAATAAGTTTTAAGGTAATTTTTTTATATTAATTAATAACGTAAAAAGTATATAGGTTAATACGTATAAAACGATAACCCTAAGATAAATTAATTAAGTATTTATAGTTTATCCCTTTATAACCTATATATCTTAATACTTCTAATCTTTATTATTACCCGAACGACGATATTAAATTCTTAATATATAAATTTAATAAAGTATAATTATTTTAAACCTACTTAATTTATTATTTATAATAAAATATCGCCCCCGACTCGCTTTTATTTTTACTACGGAATCTTAAATAAACCTTTACTAGAATAAAAGAACCCGATAATAATATAAATATTAAAGTATAAAGCGGCTCGCGTAAAGTTTTTAAACTTAAAGAGAAATATACCTTTAATATTATATAAAGAGAAAAATAACTAGAAGATTAAATTACCTTTAAATTATAAAGATTTAAAGAATTCTAAACCGCTTTTATACCGGAAGAACCTAATCGGGTTTAATATAAAAGAAATAATACTAACTCGATTATATCGAGCGATAATAAAAATAAATATAAAACTTATATTAAATAACTAGGGAAGAAATTACGAGTAATAATAAAATTTAAAAAGGGTAAAATTAAGGAAGAATAAAAATAATAATATAATTTATATAAAGTTTAATAAATAGTAGTATATTAATTAAATAATATAATAAGGAAGTCGGAAAGAGGTAGATAATAATTATATATCGAATAAGATTAATAATTATTTATAGAACTCTAATAAATATATATTTAGTACTAAGCGCGTAAATTTATATAATATTAATAATAGTAGCGGTAGCGGTAAAGCCGGCGATTTAGATTATAGCGGAGAAGTCGCTAAAGATTAATAAAACGATAAAAACAAAAAAACTATTAAAATCGATAAGACTATAGTAGGACGATAATATAAACTTATATATTTAATAAACGTATTATCTTAATAGCGATATATACGTTTATTAAACACGATCTATTAATAGTAACTTACGCGTTTAATAAATATAATACTCCGACTATAATATAATCGCCCGATATAATTCGCGCGTATTTATATTTAATATAACTATATAAGATAGTAAATAATAACTATTAATAGGAAAAGACTACTCTTAGTAACTCTTAACGAAAGTAGGTATTAAAACGATCTCTAGGGCTAATATATAAACTAAATAGATCTAAATATATTTTACGTATTTTTCGGTAGAATACTAACTCCCCGCTTTACCGATATACTAAATATTTTAATATACTTATTTATATACTTACAAAGATTTAATAATTTAATTATATTAAATACACGTAAATATAATAGAGTAACTAGACTAGGTTTATTAATATTAAATATATTAAATCCTAGACTCCTAGTAAATCTTCGATTTAGTAATCATAATTTTCTAGGATAACTAAGATTATTTATATTATATAACGTTATAGTAGTTACTAGTGCCGCGCTAGTAACTTATTTTTATATCGTTTATATTTTCCTCTTACTTCTAGATTTTATTAATTATTTATTTAATTAATAAACTCGTTAAGTTACTCGGATATTTTAATATCTAGCTCTTTTATTATTTAATTTCTTATTATTATATTTATTTTTATACCTAGTATTATTTAGTAGTTACTTTATCGCGGAATTCTCCCTCTTAATAATAATTAAATAAGAATTTAAATTTATATTAAAATCTAAAGGGTATAAAGATTAATATATCTAAAATAACTAATCTCTTTAGTTAAAATTTATTATAAATATTATTATAATATTAAATAGTAAATAATAAGAAAGGATAATATAAAATAATTTTTATTAATTATTTTATAGTTAAGCTAGAAGATTAAGAAACCTAGGATTAATTTATATCTAGATATTAATTAGACTTAATACCGAATAATAAATATTAGAATAAATTAATATATTATATATATCGCTAATTATCTTATAGCCGACGAAGAGAAATAAGCCTTAAACTAGTCTTTATTTATATTTAATTTAAGATAAAATAATCGAGGTCGTTTATTTAATAAATAAGGAAAAAGAAAGACCGAAGAGGAGTTAAATAAAAACCTTAATATAATTAAATTAAGAAACTATTTAATAAATTATTCCGTAGAAGAGTTTTAGGTAGAGTTAACTAAAATTATTAATTAAAAAGCGATTCGACGAGTAGAAAAGACTTTAACGCGTAATAAGAGATAAATAAATCTATTAATTATAAATTAATAAAGAATAACTTAATAGGCGAAGATCGATATTATTAATAAAAAGTATATATTAATCTTTATATTAATCTATATTATATTATTTAAACGGGATTAATACCTAGTAACGTAATAAGATTTTTTAGAGTAAATATACCCGCGTTATTACGAAAACCGTCGGCGCGTCTTTAGGTAGAGAGATAATTATTAATAATAATAAAGATTTAAATTAGATAGATAAAGAGCCCTTTATTATAGTATAACCTTATCTATCTTAGTCTAGCCTAATTTATTTGAGATTTAATTTAGGTTTAAACTAGTTTCCCTATTTCTATCTTAATATAGTCGGGATAGGAAATAAATAAATACTCCGTATACTAGCCTTTATTTAGATAGTAACTAACCCTACTTTAACTTTCGTCCTTTATCTTTTATCTTAGCCTACTCCTATATTATAACTAGGTTATAATTTAATAAACTTAACTATTAATTTAATAAATATCTAGATATTAATCCCGTCTCTTAATATTATAAAAGATTAATTATCTAATTAATATTCTTTAATACTAGGATAATTATTATAAAAAATTAACCCTTTAACCCCGAAGACCGCGTATAATAGTTCCTCGCCGAAGTTTAGAATAATCCTACTAGTTTCCTAAATACCTTCGATTATTTATATATTTAGATCGAGAGTAATTTCTTATTCGATATTTTATCCTCGTCTACGTCTTTTTTTTCTTTTATATTAAATATATAATCCTTAATCTATATTATTATTTAGGTAATAGTTTAAGTTATATTTATTATAACTGTCACGGGGTGGACTCTAGTATAGTGTTACTAGGCTGAGCCTCGGTACTTCCATATTAGGACTAGCGCCTTGGCTGGATTCTAGTATATTAGGGCCAAATCCTCTATAGATAATTAATATCTTTTTACAAAACTAATAAAACTATATATTCTATATACACACCTTGATAAATGGTAGTAACGGTTTATACCGATTACTTTATCCATTAAGACGCTTCTGTATACTTTATTTAACTAGTAACCTAACGGTTCTACCTGCCTTAATACGAGAAAACGCTTATCTGCCTTAGACTAGTACCTATATAGTCCCTCTATATCCGATAAACTCTAGAAACGACCCTTTTAGTAGGCCTGTCGTTACTATTACTATATTAGGTAATTTTAACCATGGTACTCGCTCCTAGAAGAGCTTGAATACCGAGTAGTAGGAGTTAACACCGCCTTAAGAAAATATACCTCCTCGTAACCCTAATCCGGGTCTTATACTAGGCTTTACCGTAGAGCAAGCTATATTATTAGTAGTAATAATTACTACTACTGTCAGCTAAGCCATGAAGTAAGTATTAACCGATTTTATTAATTAGTAGTAATACTAGCTAGAAGAGTATACCCTAGACGATAACGTCGAGCTTCCTAACCTCTCACAGTTTACCGTTAAAGACGATAAGCTAAAGGCTAAAGACGTTGGTTTTTTTAACCCTTAGTATAAGCCTAGAAATAACGCCCTAGTTCTGAATACCGGTAAGTACGTGTACTACTAAGACGTTTACGTTTTTGTGGATAGACTTAAAGATATAGTAGATATAAAGCCTAATACCTACGCCGCCCTTAAGAACCTTATTCCCGCGTGCCTTCGTGGCTTAGCCTTAATATAGTATTTAGTCGAGTTAATAGAGCTTGAAAAGAAGCTCCTACGTAATACCGTATCCGATCTATAGTAGTGGTATATTACCCTTATCGATCGATTTAAAATTAGAACCTTAGTAACTATGGTTAAGATCGCTACCCTTATATATACACCCTAGGATATTCGAAAGGGTATTTATCCTTACGTATTTATTTAAAATATATTATACCTCGCTAAATTTGTAAATATTACCTTAATATATTCCTAGCTTTTAACCGTTTAGAACGTATTCTATATAAATATACGTCGGGATATCCCTGAGCTAAAAGTGATAATAACGTTAAATTAATTCCTTAAAGACGTAGACAATAAGGTATTAATTTGGGAGGACTTTTCCTCTCGCGGCCCTATACTACCTTAAAAGCTACTTTACTTTCAGCTTTAATAGTAGTAATCCTACTAGTAAGATAATTAGAAACTACTCGATAATAAGCCCTATAAGCCCTTTAAGGATAGATTTAGTAAACCGTTTAGTAGTAAGCCATTCGATAAGAAGCTATTTAGTAATCACTACGCCACGCTATATCAGAATACCGTCTATACCGCTACGCTATATTAACGTGCCGCCTATAACGGCGTACTAGAAGAAGACGAAGGTGACGACGTTAATAATCCAGAGTATGATACTTATTAGGTTATAGTTAAAGACTAAGTATAGGAGCTAGCCGAATCTGGACTAGTACCGCGCTAAAATAGTTTTAACTTCGAAAATACCGGTAAACGACTACTTTTAAAACTCGCTGGCTATTCAAAAATTGCGCCAAGACCTTACTTTTATATACGAAAAAAGTCGACTATTTAGTACCTCCCCATTAATACTCCTATAACGCTAAACGCATACGCCCCTATTTTATCAACACTATAGTTACTACCGCTATTCGCCTACGTCACCTCTATACCTTCCTATCGCCTTACCTTACTATCGCCAGAATTAATATCTAAAAGTATACTAAGAAAAATCCTTAAGGCTCTGCGCCAAGCTTTAAGGCTCTACGGTACTCCCGCGGCTACCCCGCACCGACTGTTCAAGAGCTAGGGACATACTATATATATTTACTTACTCTATTAGTTCTACATATAGACGCCACTTACGTTATTACTTACGATACCCCATATCAGCGTATCAACGAGGGCGTTAACTTCTTTCTTTTAAAAGGGGCGTTCTGTCACGGGGTAGACTCTGGCATAGTATTACCAGGCTGAGCCTCGGTACTTCCATATTAGGACTAGCGCCTTAGCTGGATTCTGGCATATCAGGGCCAAATCCTCCATAGATAATTAACATCTTTTTACAAAACTAATAAAACCATACATTCTGTATACACACCTTAACAATAACTTAAACTATACTTTAGCCCCCGCCCTAGGTATTCGATAAAAATACTTTTAATAATATTATTATTATAGGCCTACGCTCGTCTTCTTTTTTAAATACTTAATAACTTATTTCTTTACGATCTCGAACGCCTCCTAGATCCGAAAAACTCTTAGATATCTCGGAATATAAAGGGTATTAAAATAAATTAAATATTTAAAAATAAATATTAATATAGCGGATATATATTAATTATAACCGTTATTTTACCGATAATAATAAGATCACTTATATAGAGCTTGAATTAATTATTAATAAAAAGGCCTTTAATTTAATAAACTATTACCGAAAAGAGGGTTTTTATACTTTAACTAGTTTTACCGATTAATAAAAGAAACTATAAGAAGTATATAATAACCCGTTTAAATAAAAGGATACTCGGAATTATATCTAGGAACTTAAATAAGGCTTTATATCTTTTAATAAATATTTTAACCTTATTATTTAAAAGAAAAAACGTTCTCGAATAAAGGACGAATCCTTAATTAATATTATAAAATATAACGTTAATTATATTACCTAATAGGCCTCTATCTTTTAAAGGAAAATTAATAATTAATAGTTATATACCTTCGATAAATACGTCTATATATACTCCGAAATCGATTAAGAACTTCGATAGATTAAATATCGTCTACCTCGTTAAAATACTACTCTTATTAAATTAAGATAAACCTTAAAGAGGTTTATTATACTTTTATTCACTTCTATCTTTATAGCCCGCTTTATTATAACGAGTATTTTTATCTTTATTACCGCGGCTTTAACTCTTTTATTTAGGGAGTTAATAAACCTCGATTCTACCTAAATTATTATTAAAGATAAATTAACGAGAACCCCGGTTATTAAAGTTATTTATAAGAAATAAAGACTTTACTTTTATTATAAATCGCCTAGGTATAATATAAAAGTTTATTTAATTAAACTAGCTAGCCTCCGATCTAGTATTATAACTATCGTCGATAATAATAAAAACGTTATAAGAGGAGTTACCCTAAACGCGGGAAAAGAATAATCCCGGTATAAAATTATATATTAAGACTATAGGTATTTAGAACCCTATATATATTTTCTTATTTATCGGTTATATTATTTAAGTTACCTTCGTTATTAATTAAATTTTCGTTTAAATCTATTATATAGCTTTTTAAAACCGACTCTACTTTTCGTAATAAATATATAGTTATTTCTTATTAACTACGGAATAACTAGTCCCGAATTTAAATTAAAGTTTTAATTAATACTAGTATATCCGGCTATTTTTTTATCGATTATGATTTTACGTATATTTAATATTTACCTCTTCGTTTTCTTTATTATCTTTATATCGTCCGACTCTTTAATAACGTACCTACCGTTATAGGACGTATTATTTATATCGTAGAAACGATTTTAAATCTTTATAACTATTAGGAACGAATAGTCTTTTTTATTACTAAATTTAATTAATACCTTATTATAATCGGCCTATTATACCTTTATTATTATAGAGTTACTACCGATTTCTTAGATAATTCCTTAACTTTTATTTTATATTTTTATTTAAGAAATTATATCTTTAGTCCCGTAAAAGTCTTCGCGGAAAATAAACTCTTTTTTATACCCTAAAAAAGTTTTTAAACCTAAGAATTTTAATCTTTAGTTTTATCCGATACCCGTATAAGGTAAACCCCGATTTAAAAGGAGTCGCTAGTATATAAAGAGCCGTTATTATTTATAGACGATAACGTTATTATTAAATAATTAATTCCGACTCGAGAGAAGTTACTTTAGTTTTAAATTTATTAATAATATACTTAATCCTAAATTTATAAAAAGTAAACTTCGATTTAAGAAAAATTAACCTAGTCCTAAATTTATTAGAAATAAACCTAATTTTTAATTTAATTTAATACTTATATAAAGTAATTTAAAATTTAAAAGGAGTTTCTTTAATTCTAGGTTTATTAATAATAAATTTAAATTTAAAAGAAGTTTTCCCCGCCCTAGTCCTAGTTATTTATTCCTATAAAAACTAGTTATAATAACGAGTATAATTATATCGTTATTATTATTAAATAAAGAAAGATACCTAAAATTAAATATCGTAGCCTAGCCTCGCTTCGTTTTAAATCTTAATATTAAGAATAATGAATTTAGTACCTAGTTACTCTTAATATATATAAGATAAGATCTCGATTATTTACCAGGCTCGTTAGGCCTAACGAGTAAACTATATTTAATTTATTATTTATAGAAATCGATTAATTCTTAGATATTCTAGAAGAAATCTTAATCCTAAATATTTAATCTTATTAAGAATTTAGATACTATAAAATTAAACTCCGTTTTAATTAAAACTTTAAGTTAAATATTTATAATTAAATCTAGAACCGAGTTATATTTAAAATAAATAAAGAGTTTTACCTCGCCTCTATTATTATTTAAGAAGAACTTTAAACCTACCGAGATAATAAAAATATTAACTTAACTACGATTTTACCTACGCGGTATTATAAATTCCTAGATATTTTTTTAAGAAAAAACGCTGATACTCTACCCCCGTATCGGTTATATAATTATATTATTAAGTTTAAAGATAGGCTATAACCTCCGTTATCTAGTTTATATAGTATAAATTATAATAAAATCTTAAAACTCCGCCGTTACTTAAATAAAAATTTTAATAAAAGTTTTATTCGAGTTAATCGGTTTTATATTATATTCTTTATCTTATTTATAAAGAAACCTAACGGAGGCCTATATTTCTATATTAATTACCGAGAGCTAAATATTATTATTATAAAGAATAAATACTTTTTACCCTTAATATTAAAAACCTTAAATCGATTAAATCGTATTAAGATATTTTCTAAATTAGATATTATATTTATTTTTAATCGCCTCTATATTAAAGAGGGCGACGAAGAATTTATTATATTCTATACCCGATTCGGCCTATTCGAATATTTTATTATATTATTTAAATTATATAATAACTCTACCTCGTTTTAATACTATATTAATAATATTTTTCGTAAATTTCTCGATAAGACCTATACTATATATCTCGACGATATTCTAATTTATAACGATATTAAGGAAGAGTATGAAATCTATATTAAATATATCCTTTAGAAGCTCCGTGAGGCGGGGCTCTAAATAAATATTATTAAATATAATTTCTATATTAAGGAAATTACGTACCTAAGATTAATTATTATTATTAAAGAGATTAAAATAAATTTAAAGAAAATTAATATTATCCTAAATTAATTATAACTAGTTAATATTAAAGATATTTAAAATTTCCTAGGATTCGTTAACTTTTATCGGCGCTTTATCTATAAATTTAATAAACTCGTTATATTATTTATAATTTTAATTAAGAAGGGTACCGTCTTCGAGTAGAATACTCGATATTAAATAACTTTTAATACTTTAAAAAAGATCTTTACCTTCGATATTATCCTAGTTTATTTCGACCCCGACTATAAAATTATAATAGAAATAAATATATTTAATTACGTATCTAGGGGCGTTTTATTTTAATATAATAATTAAAATATCCTTCGTCTTATTATTTATTTTTTAAAGAAGTATAACTCTATCGAGTATAATTATAAAATTTATAATAAAGAGTTTATAATAATCGTTTATATATTCGAGGAATAATATTTTAAACTAAAGAGATCTATTCTCTTTATCGAGGTAATATTTAATTATAAGGCTCTTAAATATTTTATTTTATTTAAAATATTATCTCGTCGTTAAACGAGATAAAGCGAGTTTTTATTTTATTTTAATTATAAGATTACCTACCGGCCTAATAAAAAAGGTAGTAAATCTAATATATTAATATATTAATTAAAAGACCTCTTTAAAAAAGAGGATAAATTAGACCCTAAATATTAATATTAATACTAGATTATATTAAAAAGAAAAAACCTAGCTTTAGAAATCCTTGAGGACTATATTTATAATATATTACTAAATATAACGACCCTAGCCTTAGTTCTAGTTACCTTAATTATATTAATAATAAATTTAAAGATTCTCGTCTAGTTCTTTTAGTTATATTTTATATTAATTTATATAACCCCGATAAACTTTAATACGGACGTTAATTTAGAACCCTAGACCCTACCTATGTCCTATAAACCCGAATTAAATAGAGATTAATTTATTAACCTAGATAAAGACCTATATAATACCCCGATTTATTAATTATAGGATATAATTAATTAAGCCGATTAATTCGCCTTTAAGGTTCTAGAAATACTACGTTCTAGAATATATTATTATAGCGGAATTCCCCTCGTTAAATATAAAGATAAAAATAGAGTTCTTTACTTCCGAGGAAAGAGATATATTTCGAATTTTAATAAATTACGCCTTCGTCTAATCTAGCTAGCCTATAATAATATCGCGGGTAATTATTTAAATCGTATTAAATCTTATAAATTAATTAGTCGGGCCTATTAGTAACCTAATATTTATACTACTATTTAACGATTTATTAGGAATTTTTATATATATTAAAGAATTAAACTTTCCCGCTAGTATATTTAAAAATAACTACGTTTATTACCGCCCCCGTAACGACGTTAAAGAGATATCTCGATAGATTATATAAATCCCCTACCGCTTTATACCTTTATAGGAATTATTTATTAGTATATTTTAATTTTCGTAGACCGTTTAATTAAGATATAATATTTAGTATTAATTACGTCGATAAAAGTAGACGAAGCCTATAATACTTTTTATTAGAATATATAGAAGCTTTATAAGTTACTAGATATTTTTATTTTAAATCGAGGATTTTAATTTATATCGGAGTTTTAAAAAGCCTTATATAAACGTTTTAAAATCGATTAATATATATCTACCGGGTACTATCTTTAGACGGATAATTAAATCGAATAATTTAATACTATAATAAAATACTACCTCCGTATATATATTAATTATATATAGGATAATTAGGTAAAATGGCTCCCTAGAGCGGAGTTTTCTAATAATAATACTAATTCTTCTAATACTCTAGCCTCGCCTTTCTTAATTAATTATAATTAGTATCTATATATCGGTTTCGAGCCTATTAAATTTTTATTTTAAAATCTTACCGCCTAAACCTATACCTATTTAATCGTTATTAATAAATTTATAATATAAATAAAAACCTTAAACGACTACCTCCGCGATAAAATATTTATTATTTAAATTATTTTTAAATCCTCGGCTAATTAACGAAGGCGCCTATATCCGATATATTTAATAAATAACTAAATATAATTAAATATTAAGAATCTAAATATTATACGCCTTTTAATTAAACTCGATAATTATAATATCGGTCTTTTTCGAGTCTTTAAGGTTTTTAATAATTCTTTTATAGTCTAGTTAGATTTTTTATATTTTATAAAAGTTTACCCCGTCTTTTATACTAGTTTATTATAATTAATAATTAATAACTCTCTACCTAAATAAGTCTAGTTTATCCGAGAATTTATAATTACCGAAGATAATTAATATAAATAGTATATTAACGGTATCTTGAATTTTAAATATAATCGCCGTTATAGTCTACTTTTATTAAAATACTACGTCGATTAAGAAGGTTATATTATTATATAAGAACCCTTTTAATACCTTACCCGTTATTAATAATTTATTAATAAATATTATATCTCGAATCCTAGCGCCGCTAGCCTCTACGAATTACTATATATTATTTAGAAATATTAATATAAAGAATCTTTATTATCTTTATTTTAATTCGATTTTTAAGAAGTTAACCCCCGCTTATACTATAATTTATTCCTTATCCGTTATTATCCCCTCGGTTATCGTTCCGTATCGGCTTCGACCGATACTTCGTATTATTATATAAATAAATAATACCCTATAACTTAGCCCCGTCGTTATCGTTTATAAATAATAACGCTAACGCCTAACTTTATTCGTATACCGCCGTTTATTCCCCGTCCTATTTTTTATCCGTTATTATCGATAATTTAAATACTTTAATACGCTTTTATCTTAGTTATTTCGTAACCTTAAATAAGATTTAAGGTTACGAAATCTAATTAATCGAATTAATTATTTATTTATCTTATAGGAGCTCGACCTCAAAGAGGGGGTTATTATTATAATATAATCTTATTTATTTTAACCTAGCCTAATTTATTTTAGATTTAATTTAGACTTAAACTAGTTTCCCTATTTCTATCTTAATATAATCGGGATAGGAAATAAATAAATACTCTATATACTAGTTATTATTTAAATAGTAGCTAGCCCTATTTTAATTTTCGTTCTTTATCTTTTATTTTAGCCTACTCCTATATTATAACTAGGTTATAGTTTAATGAACCTAGCCGTTAGTTTAATAAATATCTAGATACTAATCCCGTCCCTTGACACCCTTAAATAATTTAAAAAATTCGTTAAAATTAATAAACTATATACTTTAAATTCGATAGAAAATAGATAACGAGGAAAATTATAGTATCGAAAGCGATACCGAAAAAGAAAATTAAAAGAATATTATTAAGGCTTTAATTATATTAGGTTAATAAAGTATAATACGAGTAACCTATAATAATTATCGAAAATATTAAATTATAGTATTTAAGTCGCTACGAGCGAAGATTAAATACTACGATAAATATTCGTTAAAGAAATATAAATATATAAGGTTCTTATATATACGAAGAAATAACTATTTAATATATTTTTATACTAATTTATATACTATTTAATATTAATTATAGGTTAATATATACGTAAAGGGTTATAAAAATATTTATTATAATTTAATAAAATCTTCGATAAACTTAAACGCGTATTATAATATAATATAACCTTTTAGTTTACTATAAATCTAAAGATTTATAAATTATTTAGCGGAAATTAATAGGATATCCGAGGAGTAAATAAATACGTAGTATTAAACGAGGATAATTATAAATAAATTATAATATTAGGACCTAATTAGTTATGGCCTAATAATTATAATTTTATTAAATATAAATAAATACTAGATAAAGATAAGGAAAGTATAAAGTAAATATTCGGGATATTTTTAAAACCGGAGTATACCGAGATAATAAAGAGGGTAAAGGTATTTTAGAAATTTAATAAATATAAGAAACTTGAAAAGGAGCTAGAACGAATTATTTAGTCTAAAGAGTTTACGAAGTTATTACGAGATTAAAAAGAGGTAGTAAATTCGTTTAAATTTCTAGGTATATTTTTATTAAATATAATTAATTATTTAAATTAATATTTATTATAACTAGCCTACTAAAATGCCCGAAAATTCACTAATATAATAACTCTTATTATTATTATACTAATCTTTATATCTATCTTATTTATATTTTATTATTAATTGTAATTTTAACTCCCGTCTTATCTCCTCTTATTCTTTAAAGTTCTATTTATATTTTTATTACTTTATAAAGATTTTTAGAAAAGTCTAGCCTCTTTAATTAATTTTAATAAAATCGGTTTCGGAGACTCGTTTCTTTACGTAATCTTTAAGCTATTATAATTTAGATATTTAATTATTATATAAGGCCTAGATATCGCCTACGATTTAGAGAATAATCCTATATTCGATTTTTTCCTTATTATTAAATTTTTTAACGTAGAGTCTTGGGTCGAATATAAGTATTTCGAAAAACTTTAATTTATTATATACTCGGAAAGTCTAATTTATAAATTTATATATTTATTTTTTACGCCTTCTTAAGTCTATTTATATTATTAATATTATATTTACGATATTACTATAAGACGTTTTATTTAAGGGCTAGAATTATATCCTTTAACTCTTCTTTCTTTATAAATTAAACTAGTAGTAGAAATCCTAGAAAATTCTTTAAATTCTTTTTCTACGAGGTTATTAAACTAACTTTTATTTATATTATTAATTAAATCTTCGTCCTCGCCTTTTATTATATCCTCTTCCCGTTTTTTTACTTTTATTTTATATTCTTTAAACGTTATTATCTCTTCCTAGTCTAGGTTTTATTATAATATTATTATTTCGTTCTCTTTAAATTAAAAGCGATTAAGGATTATTAGAGTTAAAAAGATTTCCGGACTATAGGATTTTTAGGCTAAATATAATTAATTAATAATATTAAATACTCGCTCGTATTTAACCCCCGTAGAAAGTATAACTAGAATATTATAAACGGTATAAGAAAAATAATTATAATATAACGAAAGTTCCTTTTATTTATTAAATATAAATTTATTTTTATTATTAAATCCTATATTAAATTAACCGATATAGTTTTTAATATAAAGATTAATATAAATAATAGATTTACTCGTTTCGCGGTAGCTTTAAAATTTATTACTCCGATTTTTCGGAATCGATATCTTCTTTTTACTTTTAATAAGATATTTAAAAGTATTTATACCGACGTCTTTTTTAATATATACTTTCTCTTAATTAATAATAAATATATACCGATTAAACTACTTTTTAAATTATTCCTAGTAATAATCCTTTTATTCTTTATTAATCTCTTTATTTTAATCTTAATCTTAGAATATAATCGCCTTTCTAGTAGGGTTTAAGAAAGTTATTATATTATATAAACTACCTAAAATTAACTAGGTTTAAGAATAATATTATTTTAATTTAATTTAAGTCTTTTTTAAACCTATTAATATAAACCTCTTTTAATTTATATTTTTAATTCTAAATTTTTTCTCTTTATTTTTAAGATAATTAAATAAAGTATTATATAGTAAAAATATCTAATAAAATATAATAATAAAGTAGATCTACGGCTCTTTTATATATAATAAATTAGGCTACCCGCTATAATAATTATAAATACGTAATTATCCGATATTTATACTCTCTTTCGTAAATTCCTACCGAAACTTAACTAAATCCTTATTAATTAATATTAATAATTATACCTTTAATTATTATTAAAAAAAATTATTATTATTAATCTTAAGTTCTTTAACGGTTTATATAATATAACTATAATTAACTAGGGCTTTTAATTCTTTATTAACCGGCGGAGTTTAAAGGTAATAAGAAAAATATTTAATATATATAAAGTTCCTTTTAAAAAAACTCGAGTAAAGAAAATCGCGGTATAGAATAAACGACTAAAGAACGGTAATAAATAGGATCTCTTTATATTAAACTCGAATTCGCTAAATTTACTAGTTATTATTTTATAAGAAATTAGGTGTCTTTAAAAAATAACCGATTTTTTAATCCCAAAACTATTCTTTACGCGCTTCATCCGCGAAATTATATATACGTCGTATAAACGTTATTTTCGGATTTAATCTACGACGTTAAACGCGTTATAAGAAACTATAGAGGCGATATTAATTAAGGAGTTTATAAATAAATTATAAATTATCTCTACTAATATAGTAATTAACTTCGATTATAGTATTTAATCTTTACGCGATTTATAATAAACGGGTTACTCTAGCCCCGAAGGATATATATTTTATATAAGAATTAAAGAGTATATCTACTAACTAAAGATATATTATAAGATATATATATAATTTAAGAATTTATTATCTTTATTTTAATCTTTATATCTAGTAATTTAATAAAGTCTTTCTTCGAGTTATAAATTTTTAATTTACGATTTATTTATAAATTAATTTATTTAAATTTAGTAATTATAAAATTAATAAATAACTTTATTAATTTCTATAGTTTACTAGATTAGGATAAAAGTTTATACTTTAATATATAATATTTTATTAATCGACTAAAAATAAATAATAACGGCGTTAATTCCGAATCCTACTTTTAATACTATAGATTTTATTATCCTATTTACCTCGTACCTTAACCTTACCCTAATATCTAAACTATATTAACGATACTACTCTAGGAATCTTTAATTAATCGAAAATAAGACGTAGTATATTTATTAATATATTGATTAATATAATTAACTTTTAACGACCTATATAAGCGCTTTCTTCTTTATATCCCTTAATTCTTTCGTCGTTATAAGTAAAATAAAATTAAATATAATTAAAGAATTTACTAATAAAACGCTTAACTATCGTAATATTTATTATCGTTATATTTTTTATTATTATACGTAAGGTCTTCTCTTAAAAAATTATTTAATTTTAATTTAATAAAATTACTAGGATAAAGATTAAAATAAATAATATTAATATTATATATAGATTATAATTAATAGCTCCTTTATTATTTATTTAAACCGAAGTTATTTCATCGTAAAATAATATTATAATAAAGTTACTAGGGTAAAGTCTAAGATAAATAATATTAATTAAAGTTATAAAATATAGAAAATACCTTCTTTATAAACTATCGAATTTAGTAGCTTTTAAATAAATATATATAAAGATATTAAATAAATAAGGTTACTAGTATAAAGATTAAGATAAAAATATTAATTATTTTTATAAATTATAGTATCGCTTAAATATTCCCCTAGATAAGTTCGAATTCGACGAGTTTATATATAGTAAAAAATCTATAATATATTATAATCCGGAAAAACCTGGAATTAATATATATAACTATATAAGTAAACCGTTATTAGTTATTTTAATTATAACGGCTTTAAATATAATTTTATATACGAGTCTACCTATACCTAATAAATATAATCTAGACGATAATAATTATTAATATTAATATAATCCGTTTATTAATTATTTATTTTATCTTCTTTATTTAAATTTAAATTAATTCTATTCGTACCGTAAAGGGAGACCTCGTAATTTATTATATAAATAATATTTTATTACGGAGATTAAATATATAATTAAATATTAAAAACCGGTTATTAGATAAGAAGAGCCGGATTTTATTAAGATATTAATTAATATTAAGTATAATTTAAGAGTTTTATTATAAATTAATTAATTAGAGCTCGAAGATTTAAAATTATTTAATAAAAAAAAGTCTACGCGTCTAGTTATTTAAGATAAAATATTTATAAATTAAAAAACTTAAAGATAAAAAGATAAAGGAGAAAAAAAAGACCGTAGATTTAATTTAAAATAAAGTTTTAAATAATAATTTTCTTAACCCTTTCTCTTAATATTATCTTAATTATTATATTAATATATTACTTTAATTAAAATAATAGTGAAAGCCCGAGGTAAGAAATATTTAATTTATATCCTAATCGTATTATAATTAATATATTAATTTATTATTATTTATAATCTTTAAGGTTAAGAAATCTTAATTTTAAAAAAAGAAGAAATCTTAGACCCTAAAAAAATCTATAAATCGTAAATATCTTATTTTTTATTCTAGATTTATTATAATTATTATATTAATTTGTTAATATAAAGAAAGTAAAGAATAGAAACGGAGATCTAGTTTAATTATCGGGTAAAAACCTAATTTAAGATAATAATAAAAGTATTAATATATACTCTTTAATAACTCGAAAAACCTTAGTTATAACGAAAACCCTATAACGGTAGGTTAAGAAGCGAGGACGGAAAATAAAAGTTATTCTTATAACCCGTCGATACTATATAAATTAAAGATATAAATATTTCGTTTTTTTATTTAGTTTTATTTTAATTAATATATTAATTTATTATTAGTATCTATACTTCGCTAAATTCGATATTATTAAAAAATTACTAAACTTTTTATTCTTAAAGTGTTATTTTAATATCTAGTTTAAGAGATTATATAAGATATATAATTAGGCTATAATTTCCGATAATAATTAACTACTTTAAAAATATTATAAAAGATAACGGAGTATTATATAACTATATTATTTTCTAGTAAGTTTTAAGCCTATTATATTACTAAATATATTAATTTTTAGAATTTATAATAACGAATTTTACTATTATATATACTAAGTGTATAATTATTTAAACGAAGGATATTAGATTGTTAAAAAATCTAACGGGGGTATATAAAGGAAATATTAATATTCTATAATATTTAATATAATAAAATCTTAATATATTACGTCTACTTTCCTTATAATAAATCGTAAATATATATTTAATAAAAGAGATTAAGAATATATTAAAATAACTAGTATAATTTAAAATTAAAATAAAGATTAATATAATTAGGGTACGCGTTAAAAGAGTATATTAATCGGTTATAATTATTAACTTTATAAAGAGGGTAGGGATAAAAAATAATAAAGAATCTCTTTTTTTTTTTTTTTTCTCTTAATATTTCTTTCTCTTTCTTATTTATTCTCTTCCCTACTCTAAGGAAGAGAATAAGGGTTAGTTTTATCCCTTCTCTTCTCTATTCCGCGGCGTAGTAATAATAAAACCATTTAGAGATATTTAGAAATATATACTATAGAGTAATAATAGGGTTATTTAGGGCTATACTATAAAGTAATAATAAAGATATTTAGAGGTATATTATAAAATAGTAATAAAAGTATTTAATAATATAATATAAAGTAGTAATAGAGGTATTTGGGGGGGCTATACTATAGGGTAGTAATAATACTATTTAGAAATATACCGGGTCATTTGAGAGTATACTATAAAGTAGTAACGGGGGTATTTAAGGGGCTATATTATAAAGTAATAATAAAGATATTTAGAGGTATAATATAGAGTAGTAATAAAACTATTTATACGCCGCGGAATAGAGAAGGGAAGGGATAAAATTAACCCTTATTCTCTTCCCCGGAGTAGAGAAGAGAATAAATAAAGAAGGGAAGAAAATATTGAAAAAAAATGAAAAAAATAAGGGATTCTTTATTATTCCTTATCTCTACCCTCTTTATAAAGCTAATAATTATAACCGATTAATATACTCTTTTAACGCGTACCCTAATTATATTAATCTTTATCCTAACTTTAGGTTATATTCATTATTTTAATATATTCTTAATTCCTTTTATTTTAATATATTCTTAATTCCTTTTATTAAATATATATTTACGATTTATTATAAAGAAAATAGACGTAATATATTAAAGTTTTATTATATTAAATATTATAAAATATTAATATTTCCTTTATATACCCCCGTTAGATTTTTTAATAATTTAATATTCTTCGCTTAAATAATTATACGCTTTATATATATAATAGTAAGATTCGCTATTATAAGTTCTAAAAATAAATATATTTAGTAATATAATAAGCTTAAAACTTATTAGAAAATAATATAATTATATAATACTCCGTCGCCTTTTATAATATTTTTAGAGTAGTTAATTATTATTAGAAATTATAACCTAATTATATATCTTATATAATCTCTCGAACTAGATATTAAAATAACGTTTTAGGAATAAGAAGTTTAGTAGTCTTCTAATAATATCGAATTTAACGAAATATAAATATTAATAATAAATTAATATATTAATTAAGATAAAACTAAATAAAAAGACGAAATATTTACGTCTTTAATTTATACGGCGTCGACGGGTTATAAGAATAACTCTTATCTTTTATCCTTATTTCTTAACCTATTATTATAAGGTTTTCGTTATAATTAAAAATTTTAAATTATTAAAGAGTATATATTAATATCTTTATTATTATTTTAAATTAGGTTTTTACTCGATAATTAAATTAAATCTCCGTTTATATCCTTTACTTTCTTTATATTAATAAATTAATATAATAATTATAATAAATCTAGAATAAAAAGTAAGATATTTATAATTTATAAATTTTTTTAAGGTTTAAGATTTCTCTTTTTTTTAAAATTAATATTTCTTAACCTTAAGGGCTATAAATAATAATAAATTACTATATTAATTACGATAAGGTTAGGATATAAATTAAATATTTCTTACCTTAAGTTTTCGCTATTATTCTAATTAAAGTAATATATTAATATAATAATTAAAATAATATTAAGAGAAAGGGTTAGGAAAATTATTATTTAAAGTTTTATTTTAAATTAAACCTACGGCCTTTTTTTTCTCCTTTATCTTTTTATCTTTACGAGTTTTTTAATTTATAAATATTTTATCTTAAACGGCTAGACGCGTAGACTTTCTTTTATTAAATAATTTTAGATCTTCGAGCTTTAATTAATTAATCTATAATAAGACTCTTAAATTACGTTTAATATTAATTAATATCTCGATAGAATCCGGTTCTTCTTATCTAATAACCGGCTTTTAATATTTAATTATATATTTAATCTCCGTAATAAAATATTATTTATATAGTAGATTACGAGGTCTCCCTTTATAATATAAATAGGATTAATTTAAATCTAAATAAAAAAGATAAGATAAATAATTAATAAACGGATTATATTAATATTAGTAGTTATTATCGTCTAGATTATATTTACTAGGTATAAACGGACTTATATATAAAATTATATTTAAAGCCGTTATAACTAAAATAACTAATAGCGATTTACTTGTATAATTATATATATTAATTTTAAGTTTTGCCGGATTATAATATATTATAGATTTCTTATTATATATATACTCGTCGAATTCGAACTTATCTAAAGGAGTATCTAAGCGATATTATAATTTATAAGAATAATTAATACTTTTATTTTAATCTTTATACTAGTGATCTTATTTATTTAGTATCTTTATATATATTTATTTAGGAGTTATTAGATTCGATAGTTTATAAAGAAGGCGTTTTCTATATTTTATAATTTTAATTAATATTATTTATCCTAGACTTTACTTACGCTTCGGATTAGCGTAGAGATCCCTAAAGGGAATACTAGCGTGAGGTAGGGTAGGGTAGGGCGTGGGGTAGAGATTACGGTTCGATCCTTACTCTAAATTAGGGTAGGGTAAGGTAGGGATCCCTAAGGGATCCCTACTACGCTAAAGCGGATTTCTAATAATTATTCTAATAACGCTACTGCCCCTATAGATATATATACTTATAGTTACTACTGCCTCTATAGATATACGTACTCATGGTTACTACTACCTTTATAAATACGCGCACTACTATTACTACCCCTATAGATATACATACTTATAACTATTACTGCCTCTATAGATATATATACTCATGGCTACTACTACCTCTATAGATATACGCACTCATAGCTACTACTACCCTTATAGATATACGCGCGCTTATAGCTACTACTACCCCTATTATAGATTAATAATAAGATATATCATAGATTATACTATAGAGAGACGATTATTATAATAATTATTATAATTAATATTTATTATTATTCTTTACTCTTTACCTTTCAACCGATTTTGAATCGAAATATTCTTAAGAATAAAGTAATAAATTTAAGGGAAAACGTTAATATTAAAACGTATTAATAAATATTTAAAAAGGGTTAGTTTTAAATTTAAAATTAAACTATTATTTAAACGTCCCCTTAATTTTAAAATAAACGAATTAAACTACGTCTTTAATATAACTTTCGGTTATATCTAACTTTAAATTAATAATAGTTTCAATTTAATATTAACCTGAATAATTATAGGTCCGAGCGTTTATTCTATAAATACGCGTATTTATAGAGGTAGTAGTAGTCATGAGTATATATATCTATAGAGGCAGTAGTAGCTATAAGTATATATATCTATAAAGGTAGTAGTAAACATGAGTATATATATCTATAAAAGTAGTAGTAGCTATAAATACGTATATCTATAGAGGTAGTAGTAGTTATGAGTACGTATATCTATAAAGGTAGTAGTAGCTATAAATACGTATATCTATAGAGGTAGTAGTAGCCATGAGTATATATATCTATAGAGGTAGTAGTAACTATGAGTATATATATCTATAGGGGTACTAGCGTTATTAGAATAATTATTAGAAATCCGCCTTAGCGTAGTAGGGATCTCTAAGGGATTTTTATTCTACCTTATTTTATTTTAAGCTCTACGCTAATAGATCCCTACGCTAGGCTAGAGTAGGGATTATACCTCGATCTCTACCCTACCCTACGCTAATCCGAAGCGTAATTTTACCCTAGTAACTTTACTATAATATTATTTTACGATTAAATAACTTCGGCTTAGATAGGTAGTAAAGGAGTTATTAACTATAATCTATATATAATATTAATACTATTTATCCTAATCTTTATCCTAATAACTTTATTAGATTAAAATTAAATAATCTTTTAAAGAAAGACCTTATGTATAATAATAAAAAATATAATAATAATAAATATTACGATAGTTAGGTGTCTTATTAATAAGTTCCTTAATTATATTTAATTTCATCTTATTTATAACGACGAAAGAATTAAGGGATATAGAGAAGAAAGCGCCTATATAAATTATTAGAAATTAATTATACTAATCTATATATTAATAAATATACTATATCTTATTTTCGATTAATTAAAGATTCCTAGAGTAGTATTATTAATATAGTTTAAATATTAGGGTAAGGTTAAGGTACGAGGTAAATAAAATAATAAAATCTATAATACTAAAAGCGGGATTCGGAATTAACGCCGTTATTATTTATTTTTAGTCGATTAATAAAATATTATATATTAAAGTATAGACTTCTATCCTAATCTAATAAATTATAAAAAGTAATAAAGTTATTTATTAATTTCATAATTATTAAATCTAAATAATTTAATTTATAAGTAAATTATAAATTAAAAATTTATAACTCGAAGAAAAACTTTATTAAATTACTAGATATAAAAATTAGGATAAAATAATAAACTCTTAAACTATATATATATCTTATAATATATCTTTAGCTAGTAGATATACTCTTTAATTATTATATAAAATATATATCCTTCGGGGCTAGAGTAACCCGTTTATTATAAATCGCGTAAAGATTAAATACTATAATCGAAGTTAATTACTATATTAATAGAGATAATTTATAATTTATTTATAAACTTTTTAATTAATATCGTCTTTATAGTTTCTTATAACGCGTTTAGCGCCGTAAATTAGATCCGAAAATAATATTTATATAATATATATATAATTTCGCGGATAAGGCGCGTAAAGGATAACTTCGGGATTAAAAAATCGGTTATTTTTTAAAGAAATCTAATTTCTTATAAAGTAACGACTAGTAAATTTAGCGAATTCGAGTTTAATATAAAGAAATCCTATTTATTATCGTTCTTTAGTTATTTATTTTATACCGCGATTTTTTTTACTCGAGCTTTTTTAGGAGGAATTTTATATATATTAAATATCTTTTTTATTATCTTTAGACTCCGCTAGTTAATAAAAGATCAAAAGCCCCGGTTAATTATTATTATATTATATAAACCGTTAAGGAGCTTAAGATTAATATTAATTATATTTTCTATAATAACTAAAGATATAATTATTAATATTAATATTAATTAATAAGGATTTAATTAAATTTCGGTAGGAATTTATAAAAGAGGGTACGGATATCGGATAACTACGTATTTATAATTATTATAACGGGTAGCCTAACCTATTATATATAAAAGAGCCGTAGATCTACTTTATTATTATATTTTATTAGATATTTTTATCGTAAAATATTCCTTGATTATAAAACGTAGTTTACCTAAATAAACTATATAATTATAATATAATCATTAAATCCTTTTATTTTCCTACTCTTTTTATTTATCTATATAATTTATACCTAGAATATCTTAAAGTAGTAGTTTCGCCCTAGAGAACTTTATATATAATTAATATTCTTCTCCTCCCGGTATAATACCTCGGGATACCTCGTTTACGGTAAAGATTTCTACCGAATATTTTATAATTAAAGATAGCGACTATCGCTATTATATATATAAACTAGAAATAACTATCGATTTTCTTATATAATTTTATTTATAATAGTAGTATTATAACTAAAAGAGGAAATATAAAATTAATAAAGTAAAGGGTTATATACTTAATTTTTTATAAACCTCGTAAAAATTAGCTCCGGAGTAAAAGTATTTCGATTATAATATTATAATAAATACTAGGGAGCCGAGGAATATTTATAAAAGATATAATTATACGGTATTAAGGATTAATATTATAAATAGTATAAAAATATACCTCGAATTAAGGAAATATAAAAGGAAAGTTTTAATATATAAAATAAAACCGATTTAATATATACTCTCGTTTAAAGACTAGGTATATTATTATTCTTTTAAATAATAAATATAAAGATTAATATAAATTTTTAATTATATAATTTAGAGGACTAAAAAAAAATTAATATATTAAAATTTAACGGCCGGGAGGTAACTTAAGAGGACTTTCTTAAATTATTTATACGAATAATTATCGGGCTTAGACTCTCTTTACGATCTATTAATAATATTAATATATAACGAGTATTTAAATATATTAATATTTAATTTACTCTCTCTTTTACGTTAATAATTAAAAACTATATAATAAAGAAGTATTAAAAGATTTAACCTCTTCTCCTTTAAGACTTATTTAATAACGATATTAAAATTACTTTTATACTAGAATTATAGTCTTCTAGAAACTAGTAGAGCTATATAATTATAAATATATACTTTATCGACTAGCGATAATAATATTATAAAGTACTTTTAGTTTTTAAATCTATAAAAGGTAAATATAATAATAGAAATCTAACCGAGTATTTAAATATTATTATCCGTCGTTATAATTTAGAGGACCGTATTATATCGATTATTATAAATAACGCCTCTGATAATACTATAATATATTAATTACTCGAGACGATATCCGCGGAGGAGAGTACGTAATTTATAGTTATAAAAAAGGAGCTTAAATACGAGCTTCGCGAAATTTATAACGAATTAAACTTTCTTACGAATACTAGAATTTATTATATTTTATATTTTTCTTATATTATTTAATTAGGTTTAAAGGAACTTTTTAATATTATTAAAATCTCGTTAACGAATAAAGACTTTTAAAAGGATTAGGACGAAAAAATAAATAAATAAAAGTTTTATAATATAAGAAAAGAACCCGGGATTCTATTTACTTTTATAAAAGTACGTATTCTTAATTTTATATTAATCTTTATATCTACCTTTATTTATTTATTAAATTTAGGGTATATAAATTCGTAAAGCCTCTACCTATTTTAATAAAAGTAGTTAACGGCGCGAGCGCTTTTAAAATATCTAAAAAAAGTTTAATAACGAGAAATATTAATCGGCTAGGCTAATTTAGGGATAAGAGATATATAATAAAAAATACCTAAACGAATTTATTATATTAAAGCTCTTCTAGGATATAATAACTAAATAAGATTTAATATACTATATATTAATCCGGGCCCGAAGACTAAGGCCGGTATTAAAAGAGTTTTTTCGCGAGTAAAGAGAGTAGTTATAAATAAACGACGACGAATAAAATTAAATAAATTACTTTATCGAGCTTAATAAACCGATCTATTAATATACGTAAATAATTAATACCTTATATATACTAATTATTTATATAGCCTTTTCGGTCTATAATATTTTATTTAATTATTTTAAAAATAAGGAGAAAAAGTTTAAAATTAAAAATATAAATTAAAAGAGATTTATATTAATAGGTTTAAAGAAGGCTTAGGTTAAATTAAAATAATATTATTCTTAAACCTAATTAATCTTAGGCGGCCTATATAATATAATAACTCTTTTAAACCTTATTAAAAAAGCGATTATATTCTAGGGTTAAGATTAAAATAAAGAGATTAATAAAGAGTAAAAGGATTAATATTAGGAATAATTTAAGGAGTAGTTTAATCGGCGTATACTTATTATTAATTAAGAGAAAGTATATACTAAGAGAAACGTCGGCGTAGATACTCTTAAATATTTTATTAAAAATAAGAAGAAAATATCGATTCCGAAGAATCGGAGTAATAAGTTTTAAAGCTACCGCGAAATAAGTAAATCTACTATTTATATTAATCTTTATATTAATAACTATATCGGTTAATTTAATATAGGATTTAATAATAAAAATTAATTTATTTAATAAATAAAAGGAACTTTCGTTATATTATAATTATCTCTTTTATATCGCTCGTAATATTCTAGTTATACCTTCTACGGGGGTTAAATACGAGCGAGTATTTAATATTATTAATTAATTATATTTAACCTAAAAATCTTATAGTCCGGAAATTTTCTCGGCTTTAATAATCCTTAATCGCTTTTATTTTAAAAAGAACGAAATAATATTATTATAATAAAACCTAGACTAAGAAGAGATAATAATATTTAAAGAATATAAAATAAAGATAAAGAGGCGGGAAGAGGATATAATAAAAAACGAGGACGAAGATTTAATTAATAATATAAATAAAGGCTAGTTTAATAACCTCGTGAAAAAAAAACTTAAAGAATTTTCTAGGACTCCTATTATTAGTTTAACTCGTAAAAAAAAAAGAGTTAAAGAATATAATTCTAACCCTTAAATAAAACGTCCTATAATAATATTATAAATAAAATATTAATATTATAAATAAACTCGAGAAGGTATAAAAGATAAATATATAAATTTATAAACTAGATTTTCCGAGTATATAATAAACTAGAGTTCTTCGAAACGCTTGTATTCGACCCGAGATTCTACATTAAAAAATTTAATAACGAGGAAGAAATCGAATATAGGATTATTCTCTAAATCGTAGGCGATATCTAGGTCTTATATAATAATTAAATATTTAAATTATAGTAGCTTAGAGGCTACGTAGGGAAACGAGTCTTTAGAATTAATTTTATTAAAATTAATTAAAGAGGTTAGACTTTTCTAAAAATCTTTATAAAGTAATAAAAATATAAATAAGACTTTAAAAGATAAAAGGAGATAAAACGAGAGTTAGAATTATAATTAATAATAATAAAATATAAATAAGATTAATATAAAGATTAGTATAATAATAATAAAAGTTATTATATTAATGAATTTTCGGGTATTTTAATAGGCTAGCTATAATAAATATTAATTTAAATAATTAACCGTACCTAGTAGAAATATACCTAGAAATCTAAACGAATTTACTACCTCTTTTTAATTTTATAGTAATTTCGTAAACTCCTTAAACTAAATAATTCGTTCTAGTTTCTTTTCGAGTTTCTTATATTTATTAAATTTCTAAAATACCTTTACTCTCTTTATTATCTCGGTATACTCCGGTTTTAAAAGTATCCCGAATATTTATTTTACGCTTTCCCTATCTTTATCTAATACCTATCTATATTTAATAAAATTATAATTATTAGGCCATAGTCAATTAGGTTTTAATATTATAATTTATCTATAATTATCCTCGTCTAGCGCTACGTATTTATTTATTCCTTAGATATTTTACTAATTTCCGTTAAGTAATTTATAAATCTTTAGATTTATAATAAACTAAAAGATTATATTATATTATAATACGCGCTCGAGTTTATCGAAGATCTTATTAAGTTATAATAAACGTTTTTATAACTCTTTACGTACATATTAACCTATAATTAATATTAAATAGTATATAGATTAATATAAAAATATAGAAGATAATTATTTCTTCGTATATACGAGAACCCTATATACTTATATTTCTTTAGCGAATATTTATCGTAGTATTTAATCTTTATTTATAACGACTTAAGTACTATAGTTTAATATTCTCGATAATTATTATAAGTTACTCGTATTATATTTTATTAACTTAATATAATTAAAGTCTTAATAGTATCCTTTTAATTTTCTTTTTCGGTATCGCTCTCGATATTATAATTTTCTTTATCGTCTATTTTCTATCGAACTTAAAGTATATAATTTATTAATTCTAACGAATTTTCTAAATCCTTTAGGGGCTCCTTATCTATTTAATTTAAATCTTTATTATTATTAATAATTATCTCTCTACTTAAAAACCCGCCGATAGTTTTCGTAATAACGCGGGTATATTTACCCTAAAAAACCTTATTACGTTACTACGTATTAATCCCGTTTAAATAATATAATATAAATTAATATAAAGATTAGTATATACTTTTTATTAATAATATTAATCTTCGCCTATTAAATTATCCTTTATTAATTTATAATTAATAGATTTATTTATCCCTTATTACGTATTAAAGTCTTTTCTACTCGTCGAATTACTTTTTAATTAATAATTTTAGATAACTCTATTTAAAGCTTTTCTATAAAATAATTTATTAAACGATTTCTTAATTTTATTATATTAAGGTTTTTATTTAACTCCTCTTCGGCCTTTCTTTTTCCTTATTTACTAGGTAGATAACCTCGATTATCTTATTTTAAATTAAATATAAATAAAGACTAGCCCGAGGCTTATTTCTCTTCGTCGGCTATAAAATAATTAACGATATATATAATATATTAATCTATTTTAATATTTATTATTTAGTATTAAATCTAATTAATATCTAGATATAGGCTAGTCCTAGGCTTCTTAATTTTTTAATTTAATTATAAAACGATTAATAAAAGTTATTTTATATTATTCTTTCTTATTATTTATTATTTAATATTATAATAATATTTATAATAAACTTTAATTAAAGAGACTAGTTATTTTAAATATATTAATTTTTATACCCTTTAGATTTTAATATAAATCTAAATTCTTATTTAACTTTTATTAAAAGGGAGAATTCCGCGATAAAGTAACTACTAAATAATACTAGGTATAAAGATAAATATAATTATAAGAAATTAAATAATAAGAGAGCCGGATACTAAGATATCCGAGTAATTTAACGAGTTTATTAATTAAATAAATAGTTAGTAAAGTCTAGAAATAAAAGGAAAATATAAGCGATATAAAAATAAACTACTAGCGCGGTATTAATAACTATTATAACGTTATATAATATAAATAATCTTAGTTATCCTAGAAAATTATAATTACTAAATCGAAGATTTATGAAGAGTCTAGGATTTAATATATTTAATATTAATAAACCTAGTCTAGTTACTCTATTATATTTATATATATTTAATATAATTAAATTATTAAATCTTTATAAATATATAAATAAATATATTAAAATATTTAATATATTTAGTAAAAGTATTTAGAAATATACTAAACCGCCTAGTATAACCCGCGGTTAAAATAAAGATTAATATAATTAAAATACGTATTAAGATAGTATATTAATAGGCTATAATATTAGCTTTATAAAGAAAGTAGAGAAGGGATTCATTATTATTCTCTTCTCTTCTCTACTCTAGGGAAGAGAATTACCGAGCCTTCGTTTTCTTCTCTTTCTTTCCCCGGTTCCCTTCCTTGGCCGGGGAAGGGAAGGGATTCCCTACTCTATTCTATAATATAACTATTTAGGGGTATATTATAGAGTAATAATAAAAATATTTAAAATATAGTATAGATTAGTAATAGGGCGATTTAGAGATATATATTATAAGGTAGTAATAGAGATATTTAAAAATATAATATAGAGTAGTAATAAAGTTATTTAGGGGTATACTATTAACTAGGATTTAAAAAATAAAATTACGTAAGAAATTATCTTAACGAGAAATTATAATTAATTATTCGTAGTAATTTAGCGGAAAGTTTAATATATTTTAATATAATATAAATATAGATCTCGCGACGACCGATGAGTTTTGTAACTAGTAGTTAAAAACTCGAAAAACGTCTTTTAATTAAAGTAAATTTATTAATAATACTAGATTTTATCCTTAGACATTACCTTAGTCCCTTAGATATACTAAACTTTATTAAATCTCTTCGGGTTAGTTTCTACTCGCTAAACCCCTTCGGGTTAATACTTTCTATTTATTACGAAATCTTTAGATAGTACGTTTAAATATAAGATCTAAATATTATATCTAATTCACTTTATTTTAACTATCGATTATTGAAATATTTATATTATTCTACTTTTAAATTAATACCGTAGTCTTAATAATAAAATCTAAATTAATTATAAATTAATATAACCGCGTATAAAAACATTATAATTAATAATTAATATTAATAGAACTTAAGTTATAAACGACTATTTATAAACTTTCTTATTATTATTTATAAAATCATAATACCGACGTGATAAAATCCTATTAAAAGTATTTATTAATTAATTAATTATCGTTATTTATTAAATATTAAAGAGTATATATTTATTATTAGAGATTAAAAATTATTCTTTACCTAGCCCCCCCGATAAAATATAACGCGTTTAAACCCTAGAGTTTCCCGTTTTTATTATCCTTATTATTATTCGTTACTTTTTTTTTTTTTAAATCTTCTTCTTTTTCCCCTTCTATTAATTTATCCTAGTTTATATCAAGGCCGACTATTTTATATTCGTTTTAAACTTTACTTTAATATCTAGTATATTATTATTATTAAGGATTATATTATTAATTCTAGTATAGTTATAAAGTTTCGTTAAATCGAGTTTCTTTCTATATTAAGAGCCCTTTTAAATTATATAATAATATAAATTATATAAAACCTCTCTAAGATAGTAATTATTTAAATTAAATAAATTCTCTATATTAAAAGTTAAAGATTATAATTCAATTATTTATATTAGATATTTATTTTTCTATTTAAAAAAGTTTATTAAATTCGTTATTAAGGCTCCGTGAACTTTATCTTTTATATTAAATCCTATATTTCGCTACTCCGCTTTAATATTTATTATAATAAAAATACGATCGCTATTATTATTTATTAATAAATAAATTCTAATATAACGGAAATAACGCTTAAAGCGGAACTATATATTTATAAATCTAGGATCTTTATTATACTCGTTATTAATTAAATAATTAGGGTAATTTAAGCGCTAAATATTATATCTAAAAAGAATACTCGTTATATCTTTATAAATAATTTTATTAACGCCGAGTAGAGTAATATATAATTAATCCGTTATATAAATAACTCCCTCGAGTATTTCGGGGTCTCTAATCGGGATATTATAATCTTTATTTATATTATATTTTATTAATTTATAAAAGTTTTCTCTAAATATTAACCTCTCGTTCTTTATTAAATAAAGGATGATTTTTTCGGTATAAATAAAATAATACCTATAGATCTAGTTACGGGTCTCTTTTAGAAGTAATTCGAATATTATTATAATATAATAATAATCCGATAAATTTTAAATATAAAGTGAATTAGTTAATATATATATTATATTATAGTAAATATTAGGAAGAGAGGGTATTAATAATTTAAATGATAATTCCGATATTATAAATTAATAATCGAAAGGGGATTAATAATTAAAAGGGATTATTTAAAATTTTATTAAAACTAAACTTTAGTCTAGGAAATAATTTTAAAAGTTTAAAAATTTTAAATAAGAGGCTAGCCTTCTAATATTAAATCTTTAAGAATAATTAATAATAAATATACTTTAAAGTCGAGTCTAAAGTTATTTAAACCTAAGAGTTTAATTATCTAAAATTAAAACTTTAGTTATTTAATATTAAGGTTTTAGATTTATTATTACTATAATCGTAGTCTTATTATTATTATATATAAACTTTTATTATTATTACTATTTAGAAGTCTAGGACTTTAATATTAATATATTTATAATTATAAAAGATAAAGTTAATATATTTACGATCTTAAACTTTAATAATAAATTCGAAATTTTAACTTTATTATAATTATTCGTAGATTTAATATTATTATCTAGAGGACTATTATAAACGACGTAGTAAAACTATACCGCGCGGATTTATTAACTTTCTAACTATTATTAAGAATTATCGTAATTATATTTAAAAATATTTTACTAGATTACTATTATTACTTTATTAATCTCGGTTTATATAATATTATTCGCGATTAAGGAGGAGAGTTCCTAGGCGGCTCTCTTTATAAATAGTAATAATTTAATATATAATAATAGAGTTAAGAAGATCGGGTCGTCGGGGTATTTAAATATAAATTAAATATATACTTTATAAAATCGTTTTTATATTAATTTCTAATAGTAGATCTTGTCCTTAACCGGATATTTAAAGTATAGATTAATATTAAATATTTTTTATTTATTTAATATATATAGGCCCTTCGTTTATATATAGTATTATTAAGGGACGGGATTAGTATCTGGATATCTATTGAATTAACGGCTAGGTTTATTAAACTATAGTCTAGTTATAGTATAGGAGTAGGCTAAAATAAAAGATAAAGAACGAAAGTTAGGGTAGGGCTAGCTATTATCTAAATAAAAACTAGTATATAAAGTATTTATTTATTTCCTATCCCGACTATATTAGGATAGAAATAGGGAAATTAATTTAAATTTAAATTAAATCTAAAATAAATTAGGCTAGGCTAAAATAGTTTAAATCTAAATTAAATTTAAGGTAGGTAAAGTTATACTATAATAATAACCCCCTTTTTAAGGTCGAGCTCCTACGAGATAAATAAATAATTAATTTAATTAATTAGATTTCGTAACCCTAAATCTTATTTAGGGTTACGAAATAATTAAAATAAAAGCGCGTCGGAGTATTCGAGTCATCGATAGTAATAGATAAGGGATAGGACGGGGAATAAATAATAATATACGGATAAGACTAGGCGTTAATATTATTATTCATAAACGATAACGGCGGGGCTAGGCTATAGGGTACTATTTATTTATATAATAATACGAAATATTAATCGAAGCCGATATAGAACGATAACCGAGGGGATAATAACGGATAAAGAATAAATTATAATATAGGCGGGAGTTAACTTCTTAAAAATTAGACTAGGATAAAGATAGTAGAGGTTCTTTATATTAATACCTCTAAATAGTATATAGTAATTCGTAGGGGCCAGCGGCGCTAGGATTCGAGATATAATACTTATTAATAAATTATTAATAACGAGTAAAGTACTAGAAGGGTTCTTATATAACGATATAACCTTCTTAATTAACGTAGTATTTTAATAAAGATAAACTATAACGGCGATTATATTTAGAATTCAAGATACTATTAATATATTATTTATATTAGTTATCTTCGGTAGTTATAAATTCTCGGATAAACTAGATTTATCTAGGTAGAGGGTTATTAATTATTAATTATAATAGGCTAGTATAGAAGACGGGGTAAACTTTTATAAAATATAAAAAGTCTAACTAGACTATAAAAGAATTATCGAAAATCTTAAAGACTTAAAAGGGGCCGATATTATAATCGTCGAGTTTAACTAAAAAACGTATAATATTTAAATTCTTAATATTTAGCCATATTTAGTTATCTATTAAATATATCGTATATAGGCGCCTTCGTTAGTTAGCCGAGGATTTAAAGATAATTTAAATAATAAATATCTTATTATAGAGGTAGTCGTTTAAGGTTTCTATTTATATTACGAATTCATCGGTAGCGATTAAATAAATACGGGTTTAAATAGTAAGATCTTAAAATAAAGATTTAATAAACTCGAAACCGATATATAAATACTAATTATAATTAGTTAAGAAAGGCGAGGCTAGAGTATTAAAAGAATCGGTATTATTATTAGAAAACTCCGCTCTATAGAGTTATTTCACCTAATTATCCTATATATAATTAATATATATACGGAGGTAGTATTTTATTATAGTATTAAACTACTCGGTTTAATTATCCGTTTAAGGATAATACCCGGTAGATATATATTAATCGATTTTAAAGCGTTTATATAAGGCCTCCTAAAACTCCGATATAAACTAAGATCCTCGATCCGAAATAAAAATATCTAGTAACTCATAAAGTTTTTATATATTCTAATAGAAAATATCGTAGGCTTCGTTTATTTTTATCGATATAATTAATATTAAGTACCGTATCTTAGTTAAACGGTCTATGAAAACTAGGATATATCGATAAATAATTCTTATAAAGGTATAAAGCGGTAGAGGACCTATATAGTTTATCGAGACGTCTCTTTAATATCGTTACGGGGGCGGTAATAGGCGTAACTATTTTTAGATATATTAGCGGGAAGATTTAATTCTTTAATATATATAATAATTCCTAACGAATCGTTAGATAATAGTATAAATATTAGGCCATTAATAGGCCCGACTAATTAATTCGTAATATTTAATACGACCTAAATAATTACCCGCGATATTATTATAAACTAGCTAGATTAGACGAAGGCGTAATTTATTAGAATTCGGAATATATCTCTTTCCTTAAAAGTAGAGAACTTTATCTTTATCTTCGTATTTAGCGAGGGGAATTCCGCTATAATAATATATTCTAGAATATAATATTTCTAGGACTTTAAGGGCGAATTAATCGGCTTAATTAATTATATCCTATAATTAATAGGTCGGGGTATCGTAGAAGTCTTTATCTAAATTAATAAACTAATCTTTATTTAATTTAAACTTATAGGACGTAGGTAGGATTTAGGGTTCTAGATTAATATCTATATTAATCTTTATCGGGGTCGTATAAATTAATACGAGGTATAACTAGAAAAATTAGATAAAAATCTCTAGATTTATTACCGATATAATTAAAATAACTAGAATTAAAGCTAGGGTCGTTATATTTAGTAATATATTATAAATATAGTCTTTAAGGACTTTTAGGGCTAGGTTTTTTCTTTTTAATATAATCTAGTATTAATATTAATATCTAGGGTCTAATTTATCCCCCTCTTTAAGGAGGTCTCTTAACCGATATATTAATATATTAGATTTACTACTTTCTTTACCGGGCCGGTAGGTAATTTTATAATTAAAATAGGATAAAAACTCGCTCTACCTCGTTTAATAACGAGATAATATCTTAAATAAAATAAAATATTTAAAAACTTTATAATTAGATATTACCTCGATAGAGAGAGTAGATCTCTCTAGTTTAAAGCGTTATTCCTCGAATACGCGGACGATTATTATAAACTATTTATTATAGATTTTATAATTATACTCGATAAAGTTATACTTCTTTAAAAAGTAAATAATAGGACGAAGGACGTTTTAATTATTATACTAGAATAGGACCCCCCTAGATACGTAATTAAACGTATTTATTTCTATTATAATTTTACGGTCGGGGTCGAAATAAACTAGGATAATATTAAAAATAAAAGTCTTCTTTAAGATATTAAAAGTTACTTAATATTAAATACTTTACTCGAAGATAATACCTTTTTTAGTTAGGGCTATAAATAATATAACGAGTTTATTAAACTTATAGATAAAGCGCCGATAGAAGTTAGCGAACTCTAGGAAACTTTAAATATCTTTAATATTAACTAGTTATAGTTAATTTAAAATCGTATCGATTTTCTTTAGATTTATTTTAATCCTTTAAATAATAATAATTAATCCTAAATACGTAACTTCTTTAATATAGAAATTATATTCAAAAATATTTATTTAAAGCCCCGCCTTACGGAGCTTTTAGAGGATATATTTAATATAAATTTTATACTCTTCCTCAATATTATTATAGATTAGAATATCGTCGAGATATATAATATAGATCTTATCGAGAAATTTACGAAGAATATTATTAATATAGTATTAAAATAAGGTAGGGTTATTATATAATTTAAATAATATAATAAGGTATTCGAATAAGCCGAATCGGGTACGGAATATAATAAATTCTTTATCGCCCTTCTTAACGCGGAGGCGATTAAAAATAAATATAATATTTAATTTAGAAAATAGCTTAATACGATTTAATCGATTTAAGGTTTTTAATATTAGAGGTAAAGAGTATTTATTCTTTATAATAATAATATTTAGCCCTCGGTAATTAATATAGAAATATAGGCCTCCGTTAAGTTTCTTTACGAATAAAATAAAGAACGCGGTATAAAACCGATTAACTCGAATAAAATCTTTATTAAGATTTTTATCTAGGTAACGGCGGAGCTCTAGGATCTTATTACGATTTATATTATATAAACTAAATAACGGAGGTTATAACCCTTCTTTAAACTTAATAATATAATTATATAATTAATACGGGGGTAAAGTGTTAATATCTTTTCTTAAAAAAACGTTTAGGAATTTATAGTACCGCGTAGGTAAGATCGTAATTAAATTAATATTCTTATTATCTTAGTAGACTTAAAGCTCTTTTTAAATAACGGCGGAGGCGAGGTAAAGCTCTTTATTTATTTTAAATATAACTCGGTTTTAGGCTTAATTATAAATACTTAATTTAAAATTTTAATTAAGGCGGGGCTTAGGTTTATAATATCTAAATTCTTAATAAAACTAGATATTTAAGGTCGAGATTCCTTCTAAAATACCTAAAAATTAATTGATTTCTATAAATAATAGATTAAATACGGTTTACTCGTTAAACCTAACGAGTTAAATAAATAATCGAGATTTTATCTCGTATATATTAAGAGTAACTAGGTATTAGATTCGTTATTCTTAATATTAAAATTTAAAACGAAGCGAGGCTAGGCTATAATACTTAATCTTAAGCGTCTTTCTTTATTTAATAATAATAACAATACGATTATACTCGTTATTATAGCTAGTTCTTATAGGAATAAATAAATAAAACTAAGGCGGAGAAAACTCCTTTTAAATCTAGCTTTATTATTAATAAACCTAGAACTAGGGTAACTCCTTTTAAATTCTAGGTTATTTAATATAAATACTAGGCTAGGCTAGGGATTAAATTTATTTTTAATAAACCTAGAACTAAGTTAACTCTTTTAAATCGAGGTTTACTTCTTATAAACTTAGGATTAAATATACTATTAATAAACCTAAAGCTAGAGTAACTTCTCTCGAGTCGGAATTAATAATTTAATAATAATATTATCGTCTATAAATAATAACGGCTCTTTATATACTAGCGACTTTTTTTAAATCGGGGCTTACCCTATACGGGTATCGGATAAGATTAAGAATTAGGATTCTTAAATCTAGAAACTTTCTTAAGGTATAAAAAAGAGTTTATCTTCTATAAAAACTTTTACGGGATTAAGGGTATAATTTCTTAAATAAAAATATAAAGCGAAGGTTAAGGAATTATCTAAAAAATCGGTAGTAACTTTATAGTAATAGAAATATAGTAGATTAATTACGACGGGGTATTAATTAAATTTAGTAATAAAAAAAACTATTTATTCTTAATAATTATAAATCTTTAAAATCGTTTCTACGATATAAATAATATATCCTATAGCGGTAGGTACGTTATTAAAGGGTCGGACGATATAAAGATAACGAAAAAGGCGAAGAGGTAGACGATAAATATATATAAAATCATAATCGATAAAAAGGTAGCCGGATATACTAGTATTAATTAAGGCTTTAATTTAAATTCGGGTCTAACTATTCTATAGTTAATAGAAAATAATTATATATTTATTACGAAAAGTAAAGTCGGTTTTAAAAAGCTATATAATAGATTTAAATAAAAACTTAATTAATAACGAAGGTAAATTAAACGATATAACCGATAGATAAAAAAGTATATATAGGGTTCTAGGTACCTATAATCCTAGTACGCGATTTTATACCGGGACTATTCTTTTCCCGCGTTTAAAATAACTCCTCCTATAACGCTCTCGTCGTCGTTAACGATAATTATAATACTAGATCGGAGGCTAGTTAGTTTAATTAAATAAATTCTTATATTATACCTAGGCGACTTATAATAGAAGTAAAGTCTCTATTTCTCGTAGATAACTTTAATAGCTAGGGTTCTTATTAATTTACCTTTAATAATAACTTGAGTAGAATCGAGGTCTATTAACTCCCTAAATAAAAGAGTTAGAGCTACGGTAACGGGGATAAGGGTACTCGTTATAATAAAGAATTACTCTCGACCTAAATACGTAGGTAGTCGAAGGTATTTAGGAAACTAATAGGGTTATTCTAAACTTCGGCGAGGAATTATTATATACGGTCTTCGGGGTTAGGGGGTTAATCCCCTATAATAACTATTCTAATACTAGGGAGTACTAGCTAGATAATTAGTCTTTTATAATATTAAGGGACGGGATTAATATCTAGATATTTATTAAATTAATAGTTAAGTTTATTAAATCATAGCCTAGTTATAGTATAGGAGTAGGTTAAAATAAAAAATAAAGGACGAAAACTAGAGTAGGGCTAGTTATTATCTAAATAAAAACTAGTATATAAAGTATTTACTTATTTCCTATCCCGACTATATTAAAATAAAAATAGGGAAACTAGTTTAGACTTAAATTAAATCTAAAATAAATTAAGTTAAGTTAAAATAACTTAGACCTAAATTAGATCTAAGGTAAGTAAGACTATATTATAATAAATATTATCTCTCCTCCCCCGTTATTAATATATTCTCGTCGATATCTATATCCCCTATCGTTTTCTATTATTTAGCGGTATAATCGAGAAGATATTTTAAACTATATATTATTTTAACTAGATCGAATTTACTTAATTAATTTATAAAGATTCTAGCCGGGTACTAGTTAATTATAAATAAAATAATTTAATTATTTAAACGGATATTAAATTTAGAGATCTAGTCGACTCTTAAAATTCCTAGATTTATAAATAAAGTAAAGTAGTTATAGACTACGAAAGTTATATATAGGTATTTAATAAATCTATTAATATTCTTTTTAATTAGGTTATAAAGATTATAATAAATAATATTATATATTATTATTCCTTAAGTTAGAGGTTTAGTAGTTTTAATATTATATTTTTTCTTTATAAATTTATTAAAGTCCTCGTCTCCTTTAATCCTAAGATTTTTTTTTTTTTTTATATTTTTTAAATATTCCTTTAATAGACTTTATAACCTTATCTTTTCTAGATTTAATAAGTATTTTCTTCTTATACTTAATAGGCGTCTCCTCGTTATTAGGTTAATTCTCTATAGAATTATTTTTACGATTATAATTAGCGTCGTTATTAATTAATATATTTTTATTTTTATTTTTATTCATTTTTTTCTTCTTCTTTTTATTATAAATTAATTATTTCTTTTTAACTTTTTAAGTTTTAAATACTACCGGTTTAATTTTCGGGACTAATATATTATTTTTACCTAATTTATATTTTATACCTAGTTTCTAGATAGGTCCTTTTTATTTTAATTTAATATTATTATTTTCGAAAACTAGTTTATAGTCCTCCGTAAAATAATTCTAGTTATAATATTAATATATAAACGGTAGAGGTTAATAAGTAGGATTTATTAAGATTTTATCTTTAAATATCTCGCTTAAAGTTATCTTTATATTTATATTATTAAAGAACGGTTTACCTAATAAATCCCCTTCGTTATTAATATCGTTAGAGTAAATTATATTATTTAAAGAATCGTTAATCTTTATAATTAATATTAAATTATAAATCTTATTATCTCTTATTATAATTAGTATTAAAGTATAAAGATTAGATAAAGAGATTAAGAAAGTTAATTTAAAGAGGAGAAAGAAAAAGTAAAAATTAAAATAAGAGTTAATTTAAAAAATAATTTTAAAGTTTAAAGATTTTTAAACGGGGCTAGGGGCGCCTAAATATTATTATTAATAATTATATTATTTAAAAGTACATTTTTATTACTTAAAAGTAAATTTTAAATTTTTATTTAATTTAAAAATATCTAAGATTTAGTTATTATTAATATTAAATAAAGAGATTAAATTAAAATATTATTATTTAATATTAAATATTTACTTGAGCTATACCTCCTAGTTAAAAATATTTAAATTTTAAAATAATTTTCTAAAGTAATAACTTCGTATATTAATTAATATTAAATATTTATTTGAGTTTTACCTCCTAGCTAAAATTATTTAAATTTCAAAATAATCTTCTAGAGTATTGACTTCGTATATTAATTAATATTAAATATTTATTTGAGCTTTACCTCCTAGCCAAAATTATTTAAATTTTAAAATAATCTTCTAAAGTATTAACTTCGTATATTAATTAATATTAAATATTTATTTAAACTTTACCTCCTAGCTAAAAATATTCAAATTTTAAAATAATCTTCTAGAGTAATAACTTCGTATATTAAGATTTAATACGTAAAGTTTATTAACGATTATTATTATTAATATTAATATTAGTATTTATTATATTAACCCTATTATTATTATTATTAATAATATAATAATTTACTTTATTTGTTAATTTTATTTAAATCTTTATTATTTTTATTCGTTAAAGCTCTTCACCTCTCTTTATTTTTTATTAATTTATTATTTAATTATTTATTATATTATCTTTATTAGTATTTTATAAAGATTCTTCTTTTTTAATAATCGTTAAAGCCTTAATCCTCGCGTTTATAATTAGAGCGACGAATAAATTATTAATAAATATATATTAAAAAGTTAACGAAATAATATATTAGACTAGAGAATTAAAGGTATAAATTAATCTAATTTAAAATATATTAGAAAAGTTTATTAATAGTATAGAGATTATTAATAAGATTATTACCGAGGTATAGGGTATATTAATAAATAATAGATTTTAAATAATAAGATTCGTAAATAAATAAAAAGCTTATAAAGCGCTAGACTCGATAATTTTATAAAATATATAAAAATAGGCGATAATTAATTATTAACGAAAGAAGAAATATATTAAAAGTATATAAAATATATAAGAAATTATAGTATAGAATTAATAATTTAATATTATAAAGGAAAATTACCTCGGCTATATAAATTAAATCGTTAAAAAATTTATTTATAATAATATTTATTTTATAATTACTTAGTTAACGGTTAACCGCTTAGAACGAAATAATTATAGACGAGGATCTACGCGTAAAAGTATCCCGAAAGACTAGTAGACGTTAAATAATTTAAATAAAATTAACGTTTATACTCTTTTAATTAAGTCGGGCTTAACGGATAAATAATTAATAAAATTAGAGACTAATCGAAAATATCTAGTAAAGTTAAAGATAAATAATAACGAGGGACCTTTATTATAAAAAAAATATAAAAGATATAATTATTAAATTATTAATAATAAGAAGATTAAACCCGAGTCGGTGGATTATAAAATTAATAATAGCGATTTAAATAATATTTCGGAGAATAAAGATATAGTATCTTCGAGCGGTAATTTTAATAAAGACGATAATAACGATAATAATAATAACGATAGAAATTAAGGAATAAATAATCGGGTTAAGTATTTCGGTTATAATTATATAAATCTATCGGTTAATTCCCTTAAATGGGTAATAAAGAGAAATTTGAAAATTATTAATATAAATAACGAGGCTAATTAAATCGGTACTCTCCAAGTATTTATAGAAACTAGGCCCGATTTACGATATATTTATTAAATATATTTATATATTATAACTAGATATTTCGGCCTATAAATTAAATTATTAAACGAAGAGAGTATTCGTTTATAATTAATTAAATACTAATATTATCGAAGTAATATAGATACTTTTAAAATTAGCGTAGTTATTAAGAATTAATAACGGATAATAACTCGATTATAGATAAACGATAATAAATTTAAAGTTTATAAATATTAAATAATTAAAATAAATATTAGAGTATTCCTAAATTAATTAGATATCGCGGTCTATCGTTCGTAAAATAAAAGGGCTAGAAATATAAAATATCTAGAAAGAGACGGGTAATATTATTATTAAAAGTATATTTAATTAATTATAAACGGTGGTAAATTTAGAGGGTAACTCTAAAATTAAAATTGAAGAAATTATAATAAAGAAATTCGATATATATCTTTATTATTAAATAGAGCGGAACGGATAACCTAATAAAGAGTAATTATAAATAATACTTTATTTATTAATATAATAAATTATTTAGTAAAATTCGATATATTAAACTTTATATATATATCTACGACCTAATTATAATTACCGACTAGTTTTATATCTTTATTATATTAAATATACTCGGCCTAGAGATTTAATTTTCTTTCAATATATCGATATAAATATACCTAAATATCTCGTTTATAAGTATAAAATTAATATTATATAAAGATTAATATCTCTTAACGACGAGACTATTAATAATTATATAAAGATTATTTTAGATTTTTATAAAAATATAGCCGAATAATAAGAGAGAGTAAAGGGGCGGGGAAAAGTAATAAATAATTATATATATAAAATAAATAAGATCTAAGAGTTAATAGATATAACTAATTATAATTAATTCGTTTTAATATTATATATATATAGAGACGTAAAGATTACTCGGTTTAAAATATTATATAATTTAATATTAGGCCGCCTAAATATTACTCTCTAAAGAATTATTTATTTATAATTTATAAAAATAAATGAAAATAACGAGACCCTAAATAATAAAGAGTCCGATAAATAATTAGACCTCGCCTTTATTTATTTAAAATAAATAATAGTAAATTTTATATTATCGGGGTTACTGAATAAATTTAATTGTATTTTTTATTAATTTCTAGTTAATACCTAGCTCGTTCTAATATTACCCGTTAATTAAATATTAATATATAGAGTAATTTAAGAGGACCTAGTTATTTAGAGTTATATTAATTTACTATTAAAGATTAATTAAATATATATATAAAAAGCTATCTAAGGATATTATTTAGAAATATTAAAATTATTTAAAATAACCTAGAGTAGAGTAAAATAAACGGAGAGAAGATTTTATAACGAGAGTAGTTTTTTTATAATAAACGGATAATAAGATTAAAGGGCGCTAGTATTAAGCTATATAAATGATATAGAATATTATTACTTATAGGGTAAAACCGCGCGGCGCGATTTCGCCTAACTTTATTATTTTAATCTTAATTATAATAATCTTATATTAACTATTAATATTAATTATTAATATTAATAATCCGCGTTATAAATTATATTAAAATAGAAACTATATTATTATTTATTAGTTTATTATCTAGCCTTTTAATATCGCCTCCCCGTTTATCTCCGTTATATATAAAGATCGTAAACCGTTTATTTAAACGAGCGCGTTATACTTTTATTTTAAATCTCCGCTTTTATATAACCTTAAATAGGTTAGTCATTATCTTTATTTTTTAAATTCTTCCTCCGCCTCTATCTTTATCTTTATTAATAATAATAATTTATCGGAAGAAATAAAAACGGGTAATAAAAAATATCGTCGATAATAAACGAAGGGCGAAAAGATTATTAATATATTAATAATAATAACCGATATATAATAAAATATAAAGAGATTTTTAAGAGCGCTTTATAAATTATATAAGGTTTATACTTTTCGTTTAATATAAAAGTAATTTTTTAATTTCGTTTATAACGAGTTACCTAGCGATTCTCGATTCGAAAAATAATTAATATTTAAACGGCGCGATTTATTAGTTAGGAGGTAGAGTTAATTAATTATTAATATATTTTAACGAGAAATTAAGGTCCTAAAGGAGTATAAAGTATTTAATATTTCTTATTTATTTATAAAAGAGTTTAAGGGCGGTACTTTATAATTATTTAAAAATATTATTCCGGTTATATTACGGCTAGCTCTATAATAGTTTAATATCTTCTACCGAGTTTACTATAAGAATAAATTAAAAAATTTATTATTATTATTAATAAATCCTACTATTTAATAGCCCGTTATTTTTATATTATTAATACTTTATTATTTAATACGGTCTTATAGATTAATTAACTTTTAGACGATTTTAGAGTTTTATTTATATTAAAAGAGAGTATAATAAAGAGTTCTCGATACTTTATATTAATTTAGTTTAATTATTTTATATTTAATATTATAGCGACGTATAATAACCCTAAAAAAAAACGCCGAAGTAAAGATTTAAATAATAAGATAGGCCACGAGTATTATTTTAATTTATAATAATTTTAAATATATACAAAGAAGGTATAAAGAAAGAATAAATAACTATTAAAAATTCCGACTAATTATTATTATATTAATTTTAGAAGGGTATCTCTTCGATAAAAGAGCTCTTTGATAAAATATATAATACCCGATAATTATATTATTATTAATCGAGATAATCGCTCGCTAGTTAATATTTATTAATATAGATATAAAGATACGTCTTTTATTTTTAATTTTATTACCTTTCCTTTTATACCTTAATATTAATAAAAGTATATTAACGAACCCCAGTTTTAAATTCGGCTATATTATATCGAATTAATAATCTCGGCGGTATATATATTTTATTTAAATAATATAAAGTCTTTTTAAATAAAAGTAATACTAGTTCTAAAGAAATTAAACCTAGTAATAATAAAATACTTCTTAATAATATTAATATTTAAAGATAAAAGTATAATAACTAATAATATTTATATATTAAAGAGTATATTCAAATATTAATTTAAATTAAACGATAAAAACTCTATTTTTAATATTAATTTTCGATTAATATATAATACTATTAAAATATAATTATATATATAATTTATTAAGGTTTTATATAGCGATATTTTCGAGCTTTTATATAATACTTTTAATTAATTATTACCGGGCTTAGGTCTTTAGTACCTTCGCTTTAATATATTATAATTACTTTATAAGATTTATCAAGGCCTTAGTAATTCTATAGATTTATTTATATTATAATATATAGTTAATCGCTAGGATTATTTTAAAGTTATTTAATTATTGGACTTTTAAATATTAAAGAATCTAATTATTTATAATTATTAAATATATATAATAAGAACGTAGATTAAAATCCTAAAATAATAATTTATAAATCTTTAATATATAAAGAATATTATATTTTAGCTCGCGGCGTAAAGTACCCTAAAAATATTAATACCTAGTCTCGTATATTAGAAAAGATTTCTAAAGTTATATATACCTAACCTCTATCTACTCGTAATTAATAATTTTAAAATTATTAAAATTTCTATATATACGTCGAAATCTATTTAACCCTATAATATATTATTAAATATATTAATATTAATCTACTCCGTTATATTTTATATTATATTACGATTCTTTTTTAAACCGACGCTATTAGTATTTTAAAATATATATAGGCCCTACTCTATATACTTTATATAGTAGATTTACTAGTAGTAATAATAAAATTTTATAAATATATATTAACGAATAGTTACGCTGCGGAATAGGGAAGGGAATTTTGACTTTTTCGAAAATCGAGGAAGGGAATTCAAAAAATTAGGACAAATATTAGTACAAAAAAAATTCCCTTCCCTAAAGAAGGGAAGGGAATAGAGTCAAAAAGGCCGATTCCCTTCCCTATTCCGCAGCGTACGAATAGTCGTATAAATATACGGGGAATAACGGATATAAGTTTTAAACTCAACTACTTTTTTAAATTATCTAATAATAATCTTAAAATATTTTAATACGACTGGTCCTATTATTTTAAATTTAAGAATTAAGCTCTTAATAATTAAGCTCTTAATAATTTATACTTTCTAGAATTAAAGAGAATAATAGAGTTTATATTTAAAAAACCCTCCTCGGTTATATATTTAGTTAAGAGCGCCGTTAAGAATATTTAAAATATAATTTTTAACCTCGCCTATAAGTTATTTATTCGTTATATTAAATAGGATAAATTCTTTTTAAACCTAATTATTAACCTTTTTAATACCGGATTTAAGCGATTAAATAGGAGTATATTAAAATATAACGATACCTAGAAATATATATTATTAACGGATAATAAATATAAAGATATTTTAACGGCTAGATTAAAGATTAATTATAACTTTATATTAAAAGGTTTTATAATCTTAATTTCTACCTTAAAGCCTTTAAATATAATATTTATTAATTAATTTAATAATAAATCCGCGCGGCGCGGGTTTATTAACTAGTTTTAAAATTATATAAAATATTATTTATATTAACGAGATCGAAAGGGGGTTAATTTTACTAGTATATTTATTAATATCTTTTATAATAATTAGTATAATCGTTATAGTATCGTTAATTCTCTTTTTAATTTACTCGCTTTATTATAAAGACTAGGCTATAAAGTATAATTTTTATTATTATATTATTTTTTAATAATATAATATTTATTATCTTTATACTAGGTCGTCTTCGATTTTATATTTCGAGGTTTATTAAATTAACTCTCCGCCGCGTTAATTTTAATATAAGATTTACTCTTTATAATAGTTATATTTAGTCGTTTAATTTCTATTTTATTAATTACGGTTCTACCTTTAATATATACTTTTTTAATTATTAATTTATATTTTACTTTAATTAACTAGTTATCTCTTCGCTCTTTATATTTAATTTACTCCTCGTTAAATAACGGATCTAGCCGCCGCTTTTTTTTAATATTATTATTTATTATTTATATATCGAATACTTTACCCCGATTTAACTCTTTCTATCGTCTTTACTCTAGGATATTTAATATTTTAATATAATATAAATAGAGGCTAGACCACGCGTTATTAATTTATTAATATATAATTCGTTTATCGCGAATACTCTCTACCTACGTCGCTAAATCTTTTAGAATTTTATTAAATATTATTAAAGACGTAGAGAAATATTAATATAAATTAATAAATTTCTTATTTAATTTTTAATATCGCTAAGCTCGAAGCTTATATATATATTATAAATATTTAAATAAATTCTTATCTACCGATTTATTTAACTCCCCGTAAATAATAATAAATATTTATAATTCTAGATTATAAACCGAGTAATAAGGGAATAACTTCGTATAATTCGACGTATTATATTTTATATTATTAAAAAAGGCGAGGTTAATATCGCGAATATAACCGCTTTTAGATATATTAAAGAGATTATATAAACTAGGTACTATTCGAGTTTATTAATTAATATTTATATAATTTATATAAACTCTTCTCGGCCCCGATAGAGATTTTATTATTATATTATTAAGCGAAGCTAGTTCCGTTAAAGATATATTATTTCTAGAGCCTATATACTAGAGTAGATATAATAAAATAAAATATATTTACCCCCGACTATAATATATCGCGCGACCTATATATTAATATACCTTTTAAATAAATAAAGAGAATAATTATTAAATAATTTTCTTTATATCTAGATTATTAACCCCTAGTTTATAAATATCGGTTATAATAATAATATATAGAGATAAATCTTAGGTAGATAATAAATCGAAATATATCACGATAATTTATTTATCTCGAGTAATTATCGCCGCGAAAAAAGATATAATTAACTTTATGCCCTCGATCGGATACGATAATCGTTTTATTTATATATATATTAATTAATATATATCCCTAACCTAGGTTATAGAATTTATAAAAATAATCGTTTTCGGAATATCCTAGGCGGTAGTAATCTATAACGGTAAAATATACTATAAGTTAAATATACTATTAATAAGATTATAGGTAGTATTAATTTAAATATATATCTCTAATTAATTAAACGGAGTCTTTATAATAATAGTATCTTCCGAGAAAGTATATTACTCTTTTATAATTTTAAGTATTTCGATATCGAGTATTATAAAGACCTCTAAAAAAGGGATATTAAATAATAATTATTTTTAAAAAATACCTAGATTAAAATATATTAATCGAAACTTTTTTTACTCGATTATTAAATAAAGTTTATTAATTATTAAAAAATATAATCGTAACGTAAAGTTAGTATACCGTAATATATCGGTATTAAAATTACTCGAACTAGTAATTTTAAGATTTATAAAGACTATTATTATTAATTATTTATTTATAAATTATATTTAATTATTATATCGTAAATAAAGTAGCCGGAGTATATTATTATAATATTAATAAATTTATTACTATCGCCGTTTAAAACGAAGAATTAATAATTAAATATATAATTTAATTTCTTATATTACTCTTTTAATAAAGTATTTAAAAATATAATACTTAATACTACTTTAATAGGTAAAAATATTAATAATAAAATTTAAAAAACGATATTTTTATTAAATCTAGTTTTTATATTTAAAATTAAATTCGTTCTCTAGTTTAATAATATATTTTAAATATTATACTATTTCTCTATAAAGTAGTAGTACGTTATATACGCCTACGCCCCGTTAAAGGCGTTAATATATTATATATACCTACGCCCCGCTACCTCTATAATATTATTACTTATCGATATAAGATTCTAGTTTTCATATCGCGGGGTTAATATTTAATAATTCTATATCGAGTTAATATTCCCCCGTTTTATTAGAATCTTTAGAGATTAATTCTATTATTAAATCTAGGATTTAAAAACTACCTAATAATAAACCCCGTAACTACTTTACGTTTTTTATATTATTACTAAGCCGCTAGCTCTACGCTAACGGCTTTAGGTATTATAATTCTAATCTCTTAACCTTTTTAAAGAAAAGACCTATTATTATTATAATATCGGGTTTAACCTCGGGACGTCTAGAAAAATTTAATAATAATTTTAAATATTAATTAAACCCCCTCCGATAACCCCCGTTATAAAAATAATAATAAATTCGAAGGTATTACTACCCCCGAAGAGATTTTAGATATATAGTTTAAAATTATTAAAGAAGAAAACCGTCGCCTTAAATAATAATAAAAGTTAGGGGTATTATAAATTTAAAATTAAAAACTATATAATCCTACTATTTTTATACTCGTTAGCGGAGTATTAACGGAATTTACTATTTATAGTAAAAGTCCCCTAATTATTATATTTACCGGTGGAATAATAATAAATTTAATTATATTTAGTAGAGATATTCTTATTAAGGCGAAAATACTACGCTTTAATAAAATACGTTTTTATAAAGGTACGAGCGAAGGTAAATATTTATATTAGTTCCGCGATATAAATATTAAATTTTTAATTAGTCCTAAATATTTCACTACCGATTATTTAAAAATTATATACTATATAGACTCGTTAAAAGGTAACTCTTTAATATAATAATATAAATACTACGATTTATATAGTTTAGTTAATATTATATTTAGTTTTTTTAAAAAGTTTCTTTTTAATTTAATAACGGATCTAGTTAACCGTCGTCTTTTTATTTACAAAAAGTAGGAGGAAGTTAAATAATAATTTTATTAAAAAGTATCGTTATTTAAGGTTTACTTTAAAGAAATAAGAATCTAATTATCTTTATTTTCGAAGGAGTATAAGGTAAATTTCTTTTTAATTAAATTTGAATCTAAATTTAAAAATAAAATCTTTAATATTAATAGTATATTTATTTAAAGGGAAGAAATTCTTACCTAGGTTATTATATAAAAAAAGAATCTAAAGTATATATAATTAATAAATAATTTTAATTTTAATTCGGGTTTCTAATTAAAGAACCCTAATAAAGGAAAATTTATAATAAACCGAATTATTAAACCTAATACCGGCGATAGCGCTAAATAAATATATTTAAAGAAAAAGAGTAATAAACGTAAAACTAATACTATTAATTCTTCGTATAATAAGATTATTTATTAATATTATAGAATGAAAAATTATATTAAACCTAAATATCCCGACCTAGATAAACTAGTTATATACGTCGGCGCGGTATTAATAAAAAACGATTAAACCTAATTTATACCTCGGAAGAAGAGTAAGAAAAACGATTAATAAAAATATACTCTTTTATCCTTTTTAAAAGTTAGATTACTCTTTAAAATAAAATTAAATAATTTATTACCTTAATTAACTCTAGAGTATAAATTAATTTAATTTTACAGCGGTTCGTTATTAAAAACGATTTAGAATTTTATAATATTATTTTATTACTAGTTAAAGTAATTAACGAGTAAAAGATATATTATTATAACGCGTATTAATTAAATTATTAAATAATCGATAATTAGGGTTAAGAGTATAAATATAATACTTTATTCTATACTATAAACTTTAAAGATTTAAATATTATTTTAGGTATACTTAAATTATATTAATTAAAGATATTAATTAATTCTAAAGTAGATTAATAGTGGTTTAAGATTAATTTTAGTAATTTATAAATTAAAGAACTAACTAAATTCACTAGTAGTTTTAAAAATAAACCGAATATATTCGCGGTTATATATATTACGATAGCGCGAAATAAATAGGAAAAACTTCTTAACCTAAAGATTCCTAAAGAACTTATAAGGTTTTATAATATTTTTTCTAATAAAAAGGCGAGTACCTTATTTATCTTTAAATAAAGAGATTATATTATTAAAATAAAGATTAATAAAGAACTATTTTATAAACCTCTTTATAATTTATTTTAAACTAAATTATCGAAGCTACGATATTATTTAGAATCTTTATTTTATAAAAGCTAGATCCGTTATTTAATATTTTTAATTAAAGTACCTATTCTTTTTATATCTAAAAAAAATAGTAAATTATATTTTTACGTAGATTACCGAGGTTTAAATATAGTAATTATTAAGAATCGATACCCGCTACCTTTAATTACCGAGATATTAGATCGTTTATACGGTTTTAAAATCTTTATAAAGTTAGACCTTAAGGATATTTATTATAGGATCCGGATTAAGGAAAGTAATAAATAGAAAACTATTTTCCGAACTCGCTATAAATATTTCGAATATTTAGTTATACCTTTTAGGTTTACTAATATATCGGCGACGTTTTAAACTTATATTAACTATATATTTATAAATTTAGTAAATATAATATACGTAGTATATCTAGATAATTGACAAGGGGTTAATATAATAGTATATAGTATAAAAGATATTGATTATTCTATCGAGGATTTGGCTCTAATATACTAGAATCCTAGAGTCACCCTAGTCCCGATAGGGCTAGCGGTAGGGCTTAGCCCGCTATCTTAGTAGATATCTATAGTAATACTCCTACTAAAGTCTACCCCGTAATAGATCGCTTAATTTAAAAGAAAGAAGTTAACGCCCTCGTTAACACATTTATATAGGTAATAACGTAAATAGCGTCTATATATAGAAGTAAATAAGTAAATAATATATATTCTAAATTATCGACCGATTACGGGTAAGCCCGTAGAGCCTTAAAGTTTAGCGTAGAGCCGTAAAGTTTAATATTAAAATCGCGATAGCGAGATAAGGCGATAGGGCGGTATAGGGATAACGTAAGTAACTAGCGGTAGGAGCTATAGTATTAATAAAATAAGAGCGTATATATATAGCGTTATAAAAGTATTAATACTAAAGGACTAGGGCCCTAAGTATATATTAATAAAATAAGATCTTAGTGTAAATCTAGGCTAGATCTAGGCTAGATCTAGGTAAAAGTCGCTTAACGGTACTTTTAGAATTAAAATTATTTTAGCGCGGAGCTAGTCCCGATTCGGCTGAATAATTATATGATTCTTATATTATCCGAAGCTTTTTCCTATATAAGTATACTACCTAGTTAAAAAGTAGCGATAACGAGGGGTATATACCTAAGTCTATATAAAAGAGTATATAAATAATACTATACTAGGATATTCGGGCCATATAGCTCTGCGTACGACTAAACGAATAATTTAAGACTATTAAAGAGTAGTTTTACCGGTTCTTAGTATAATACCCCTTTAATATTATTATAGTGCCCGTACTCTAAATAGAGCTCGATAGGTAGATTTAATATAACGGTTATTTCCTAATAAGGGTAGGTAAAGGGCGATAATATAAAAGGGAAGTATAATTATATTTCTAAAGTTATCGACCCTAGAAGAAGAATTTGGTTTAATATTTAACCTATTATTCGTATTCCTTAATAAATTCGCCCGCGAAAATATTCTTAGTATTTATCTAACGGTTTTATATAGATCCCTAGCCTTTTTAAGATAGGAGGTATTCGATAACGTAACCCTTCCCCTTTTTAATAACGCGTTTATCGAGGATACGCTTTAGTTCTTATTCTAGCTCTAAATCGTCTCGCTCGGTTTCTACTACTTTAGGGTTAGTAGGCCGTAGACGTTTAAAAGGGTCTTTATCCGGTAGTAGGTACTACTCTAGTTATATTATTAAAAATATATTATAAATCTTCTAATTTTCCGGGATATTAAGGCGGTATATAAGTTTACCGATACGGTTAAGAACCTTAAATAGCCTAGTTATTTATTAACTATATTTACGACTAGTAAGTTTATTTACCGGAATATTATAACCTTTATATAGGTATAGTAAGGCCTAGTCCCTTTAACGGAAATAATAAAAATAATAAATACGATTATAATACTCTTTATCGTAGATTTTTTTATAGGTAATTATATCCGAAGTTTAAATATATACTAGTTTCTTTAATAAAATATTATTCTCCTAGCTTCCTAGGTCTAACGCGTTATTAATAATAAAACCGAAAGCTATTTTATTTAGGGTATAGTTAATGAGCTAGGAGAATATATTATTATATTATATAGTTATAAAAGATAGTACCTCTTCCTAGGCTTTAAGGTTTTATAAGGTAGCGATCTAGAATCGTAATATAATTTTAATAGTTTGATTTATACGCTCGTTTAATCTATCCGTTTATAGATAATAGGCGGTAGAAAATATTAAACTTACCCTAAGCTTATTAAATAGAGCCTTTTATAGAGTATTTATAAACTTCTAGTCGCGGTCGGAAAGAATAACCTTCGGAATACCTTAGTCCACTAAATATAGGCGACGTAAAAGTATATATACCTATTACTTTACCTTCTATATTAATTTTCCTAGAATCGTAATTACCTTTCGGGAAAATTTATATATAATAGTTATAATATTATCGAATCCTTCCTGCGAAAGGGGTAAGGCTAGGATAAAATCGATAGAAATTATATAGAAAGAAGAGGGCGGTATAAGAATAAGTTATAATACTCTATAAGGCTTATACCTAGGAGTATTAAATAACTAGTATTATAAATAGTATAGTAAATACTCCCCTAGTTTCTTATCTAGTTTATATATATACTAGTACCTAACTATTATCTTATAGTACTTATATCTTCCTATATATAAGTTAGAATATACGACGTTAAATATAGCTTTAATATATAAGGAAGTATATATAAGCGCTCCGGCGTATATACGCGATTAATAGCCAAATTATCGGTATACTATATTAAGTCGTTATCCCCCTTCGAAAAAGGAAGATCTACGGCGTCCTCGCCAGTTTCTACGTTATAGTTAAATATATAACTTATTTTGGCCTAATAATCGTTATTCTAGTACCCTTAAAGTAATTCTTATTTAAACTACGCGTTTATTTCTATTAATATATAAACCTTATATATATATACTTAAAGTATATCTAGCTCGCCTTTTAAAAAGTCCCTAACTACGTCCTTCTACTATAATTAGGATAGGGTATCTAGTATTATATATTTAGCGCTAGGTTTATAACGGATCTCTATATTTTAAAAACGCTGAATATAATCTAAGGCCCGTACGATACGTAAATTAGTCTTTACTATAGAAAAGGTAGTTATATTTATTTATTTAACTATATTAAGCGTAGCTCTATAATTAATATAGACGACCGTCTTAAGAGTTAATTCGACTATATATTTAACCTTAATAAGTACCTATACTATTCCTACTAGTTCTATTTTAATAGGTTAATAGCGTATTTTTATATTTTTAAGGAGTCGGCTAAGGAAAAGGATAGATTAAATTTACTTCTAGTCGGGATAAGGGTCTTTTAACTCTTTTATAATATAATAAACTATAACCCCGTAACCGAATTCCTTATTAATATTAAGGTCGATAAATAGTTCCTTTTTATCGTCGAAATAGTATAGAAAGGAAGGTTTAGAAAGGGTATTCTAAATAACTTTAAATAAACGGATCTCTTATAAGGAAGGTGATTTAAAACTAGTCTTTTTAATATATTCCTATCGCTGAGCGCCTATAAGGGGTACTTTATTTAGTAACGCGGTTTTCTTATTTTATAAAGGCCTAGCTAGAGTAATATAATCTTTAATATAATCTCTTAATTAACTAGTTATTCCTAGGTACGTTTTAAGTACTATTAATATTTAAGGGAAAACTAGTTATTTAATAACTATAAACTTTTCTTTAGAAATTAATAACCCGAATAAGTTAACCTTCTAGCTAAATAGTATAATTAACGAATAACCGATAAACGCTTTCTTAGGGTTAACTAAAATATTAAACTTAGCGAATAAAGAAAATACTATATATAGGTACTAAATATAATCCTCGAGGGTCTAAGAGAATACTATAATATTATCGATATATACTCGGGCGAATATTTTATAGATACGTAGGATCCGGTTTATTTACCGCTATACGTATATAGGCGAGTTCTTAAATCCTATTATCATAATATTAAAAGTCTCCTAGCCGCGGTATAATACGACGGTGAGCTTATATCTATCTTTAGGGTATATACGCTATTAATAGAAGAAACTAGCCGCGTCGATAATAGTAATCTAACGATAACCCTTAACGGCGCTAATTATATTATTCTATAGAGGTAAATAATAGACGTCTACTATAACTATAATATTTAAACCTCGAATATTAATAATAGTACGGCCCTTCTTAATACCGTCTAATCTTATAGTCTAAATAACGAAGACTAGGAAGTTGAATAAAGTGGTTTATATCGTCTATTTAAGCCGTCCCTAAATATATAATTTATTAAAGGTTTCGTTAATAATCTTCTAGCTCTCGTTACTTATAGGATAAATATATACCGTTTTAAATACTTTATCTTCCTAGTCGGCGCGTAGTAGTATACGTATTTATTCGTTTTCTAGAATATTAATAAAGCCTCCTTCTACCTAAAGTATAGGGAATTAATTAATAACCTTTACTAGCTCCGGTTATTTACTATAAATAATAATACCGTTTAAGAGGATATTATCCTTTACCGAAATGGTTACCTTTATTAATAGAGTAGAAGGCCGGGAACTAGTTAAATTCTTTATATCTTTACCCTCTAAAGGTTATTTAAGAAGTAATAAATTAAAATTAATAGTAACTATACTATTAAAAGTGTTTTTAATAAAAACTTCTTTATACTCCTAAAGAGGCCTTCGTATAGCGAGCTCGCGAACGTCGTTATCGCTTATAGTAATACTATAGTAACTATTAAATTAAACCTCGATTATTTAGCCTAGCTTTATATTCCTAGGGATTTTAATATATTTATCCGTTTTATTCTTTATAAGTATTAATTTTATTCTATCGTTAACGATTCCGGTAAAAAGGTATAGGTTAGTATCTACCGGTTTAAAGAAATAGTCTCGTACTAGTAGATTAAGTTTATGGACTTCGATAATTACTATAGTTTATAGGGGGATAACCCTTATTTTCGTAGTATATACCGGCCGGTTTATACTTATACCTCTTAAATAGACGTCGATAGGGTACTCTATATCGTAGCTACCGATACGGGCGACTTACCGAGATACTAGTATATTAATCCCTTTAGGGGCCATAACGTCTATATTAATAAATATACCTACTTTAAGATTATCTATAATATAAACTTCCCTAGGGGCGGTTTCGGCTATTACTTTATTATTACTCTTATCTTTCCCGGGGAAGTATAAGGAGGTAATAATATATTTAGAAATAGTATAGTAGTTAGTACTAATACCGGTAACTTAGAGTAGGGTTATTATAATACGGATTCTAGCTTTTAGAAGGAAGTGTACTATAAATTTATAGTCGGCGATAATTACCCTATAACTAGTATCTTTATAGCTCTTTTCTACTTTAATTCTAGGGTCTAAATCGACCCGAATACCGGTATACCGGTACTTCCTAAACGCTTATCCTATTCCCGTATTTTTAGAAGAGTCGTAGTTTAATTTAATAATAAGCTTCTATTTTAGTAATTCGTTATTCGTTTTAATTTAATAATAGGCTTCCGTATTCTCGTCTATTATTAAAAACTACTTACTTTTCTAAATAATATTTATAACTAAACGTTTAGGGTAAAAGGCTTTAATAGGGTTCCTACCTAAACTTTAATTTCTAAAATACGTATATAGTACGTTTTTAAAAGAAAATAACTCCTTATAGATACGGTACTCGACCTATTTAGGCGAATCGATAATAGTTATCTAATAGCCGGCTATTTCGTTTTATTTATTATAATAATCCTTTTACTATTAATCCTAGCTTTATTTATTAACGTAATTAACATTAGGCGTGGATTATTCTTCTATTTATAACTCTATAATATTATTTTCTTAAAAGTAATTCTCTTATACCTCGGTTTTATAGTAAATAATTATACGCCTAGAGGGTACTTATTATTACCCGAAACGGTTAAAATTATAACTACCGGTTATAGGCCCGCGGTTTTCTTGGCGCGGTTAATAATTAGGACGATTTCTATTTCTAGGAGGGAAAGATACGTTTCTAGTACTACTACTAATAATTTATAACTAAGTAGGTAGCGGTTAAATTTAACGAGGCTACTACTATATTTAAAGAATACTTAATATATTCTAATAGGCCGGATTAATAAATTAATAAAAAGTAACCTAAGGTAACTAGTTCTACTATAGGCGGAACTGGTTAAGTTATTAATAATTCTACTAGTTTTACTGTAAGCCCTCTAGCTTAAAAGGCGGTAGAGGCCTAGTCGTTTTATTACTTCGTATTATTCCTAACTAGGTTTCTTCCTTAATGTTAAATAAATTAAGAAATTCATCTAATAAAACGCTAGGTTTAGGCGGATTAATAAAAGACTTAAAATTAGAGCTAATATAATCGTAGATTATAAATATTTATTAATATATATTAGGAATATCGGCGGCCTTAGTTAGGTTAAATATCTTATTTATATACTACCTAGGCGTTTTACTAGTACGTACTTAAACGAATCTATATTTATTAAAACGAAGTTTATATATAACTTCTAGCGTCTTTATTTTAAATCGCTTAATAAAATAACCTATTTATTTAAGGCTAGCGAAGGTACGTATTAACGCCTTAATATTAATATTTAATTTATTCGAGAACTATTTAAAGGCTACTCCCCTAAGATATAAAAATAAAAACTTTCGTACCTCCTCTTCGCCGTACTATTTAATTATATTATTAACGCGATCCTTAAAGTCGAAAACGTTCTTATATATAATATACTTTTTTAAAATAAATAAGTTATTCTTCCTATTACCCTTAAAGTCGAAGAATCTAATCTCTTCGAGTTTTAACTTATTCTAGGCGCTTACCCTAGTACTAGTACCGTTTTAACTAGTTAAATTATTTACTTTTAATAGGCCTTAAAGTCCTATTGGGCCTTCCTTTATCCTAGTTACTAGCCTAATAATAAAGGCCTAAATTTCTAACGATTCTATAAATTATATTACTTATTCGGAATTTATAATAGGCTACTCGGGCTCGGGAGGAGCTATAGTTTCTTTATCTTTAGGTTCGTCCTCTAAAGACTATTTCTTTTATAGGCGTTAACGTAACTCTTTAATATCCCTTCGGAAAGTACCGATAAACGGTATTATAAACGTCTTATTTATAACCTAGGGTAATTATATAGTAGGCCACTTAAACTTAACGTACTCTAAAAAGTTATTATTAGATTATTTCGCTTTCCGGCCCCTCCTTAATAAATATTAAAGGGGTACTTTAATAGGAGGATAAAGAGACCGTATAATTATTTAAGTAACTACTTATTTAATATTAAAAGTAACTTTTACTTATTTTAAGATATATTTACTTAATAATAGGAATTCTTATAAATAAAAAATAAAATCAACTATAATAAAACTTAACTAAGCTTCTTCTAGGGTAATAACCAAGGTAATAATTAATAATAAATATTAAAAGTAGTAATACTAGGCGAATAACAAGAGTAGTATTAAAAGACTAGTATTCTAGTATTCTTTTTTCTATAGCGGAAGCGTAAAAGATATAACTAGTAATATATTTACTAGGCTAGACGTTTACTTAATAGGTAACTTATTAAAATAGGTAGTTATATTAATAAAAGAGAAATAAATAAAGAGACGTTCTAAATATTTAGTTTAGTATTTATTATAGATACCCTAAATAAAAAGGGTACTAAATAGGTTACTTTAATAACTTAATAAAGAGTTTAGAAGTATTTATTTAAGGTAGTAAGGTACGGTACGGAAACGCTAAATAGGTATAACGTAGGTAAGGCTCGCTATCGATACGGAGTAAATTATTTTGAATATAGTGGTTAATAAGGAGTATATTAGCCGTTTTAAGGGTTGTTTTACTATTTACAGCTAGTATAATCGTTCTTACTAATATAGAAGAAGTATGATTCTACGTTAGTATAGCCGTTACTACTATTTGATAAGGGGTTAATATAATAGTATATAGTGTAAAAGATATTAATTATTCTATCGAGGATTTGGCCCTGATATATTAGAATCCTAGAGTTACCCTAGTCCCGATAGGGCTAGCGGTAGGGCTTAGCCCGCCATTTTAGTAGATATCTATAGTAATACTCCTACCAAAGTCCACCCCGTGACAATAATATCCTAATTTATAATATTAATCCGGCGGAGTATTAGCGGTATATTAAATAAATACTCGAATAATTATATTAATTTTAGTTATTTATTAACCTTAAGAAATATTAATTTAATACCGAAATAGTCGAGTTTTTAAATTTTATTATATTTATTAATAAAGTAATTATAGACCCGGAATATATTAAAACTATTAAGGAATAACCTTAACCGAAAATATATCGGGAGGTATAAATCTTTTTAGGTTTCGTTAACTTCTATAGGCGGTTTATTTATAATTATTTTAATATAACTATATCGTTTACTAGCCTATTTAAGGGTAGTAAAGTAAATAAGAAAATAAATTTATATAAATAAATAAACGGCGCCGCGGAAGCGTTTTAGATTTTATAAAATATATTCGTAAACGCGCCTTTTCTATACTATTATAATCTAATTAAATAATTATATATAGAGACGGATACTTCTAACTTTAGTCTTAACTTTATATTATTATAATAAGATAAAAATAATTATTAACGCCTTATAATATTCTAGTTATAAAAATTAAATTCTTTAGAATAAAATTATAAGACCTATAATCAAGAATTACTCGTTATCGTAATAGTAATAAAATAATAATAATACTATTTAAAAAGTAGCCCCTATGATATTAAAATCTAGATTAATTATAATAATTTAAAAGATTTTATAAAATAGAAGAAACTAAACTTTAAATAGGTTTATTAAATATTTAAATTAATTATTTATAACTTTAAAATCTTTTATCGGGCTAGAAAATTAAATTTTATTAATATATTATTATAATATTTTAATTATAAGGGAGTATCGCCGTTAAATACTAAATTATTATTAATACTTTAGAATAAATTTATTCTTTAGACTAGTAATTAATTATTAGAAAAAAATAAAGAAGTAAAAATAACTATAACCTCTACTTTTTAGATTATAGAGTTAAAAGTAGTAATTCTAAAGCGGGATATTATAATAATATTTAAAATTATATATAATAATCCTAAAAGGCCTATTAAAATATCAATTCGGGAATTATAAATTTATAATAATTAAGTAAATTCTTTTCGAACTAAAGCGAATATATTAAAGAACTACCGTTTTATAAAGAATAAAATATAAGTTATAAACTCCGAGAAATTATTAAGATATAATAATCGTTTTTATATATTAAGGAATAAAGCTCTAAAGGAAGAGTTTATAAAAAAGTATTATAATAATCCTCTAATAAACTATTTTAATATTATAAAATTATATAAATTATTTACCCGAAAAATTTTCTAGGAGGGTAACTTAAAGTAAATTATAAACTATATTAAAACTTACGATATATATTAACGGACGAATGCGCCGCGATATTATTTATATAATAAATTAAATTCGTTTCCTATTATTACTTAATCTTAGAAGGAGATTTTTATAGATTTTATAATTAATTTACCGCCTAGTAAATATAGAGGTATTATTTATAACGTTATTTTTATCGTTATAAATCGATTTATTAAAATAGTTAACTATATATTTATAATTATTAAAATTAATACTATTTAGTTAGCGGAAGTATTTTATTCTAAAATTATTTATCGTTATAATATACCTAATAGTATTATTAGCGATAGAGGCTCTATTTTTACGAGCGCTTTTTAATCGATTATATATTTTTATTCGAAAATTAAATAACGCTTAAATACTATTTTTTACCCTTAAACGGATAAATAAATAAAGTATTAAAATTAGGTATTAAAGTACTACTTATATATATTTATTAATAATGAATAAATTAATTAAACTAGATTACTACTTATAATAAAATTCTTAATAAATAATAATTAGAGTACCGCCGTCGGAACGATATTATTTTTTTATATATATAATTAGTATTTTAAAATCCGTTAAGAGGTCGAGGACGACTTTAAGAAAAGAAGAGTATTAATCATAAATAATAAAGTATGATAATTATAAGCTCTAAAGAATAAAATTACGAAATATTTTTAAAGCGCTACCGAGTACTAAACTAAATAATATAATAAAATATATAAACTATAAAGTTATAAGGTTAATAATTTAATTATATTAATAATAAAGAATCTAAAATAAAATCGCTTAAATAAAAAGTTATCCTATAAATTTATAGGGCCCTTTAGGATTATTAATAAAATAAAAGTATAAATTTACTATTTACTACTATCTTCTATATATAGAATCTATAATATCTTTTATATATCGTTATTTAAATTATATTATCTTCGCGACTATATTAATACGGCGGAATCTTTTATATAAACCCCCGAATTTATTAATAATAATAAGTTATAAGAGGTAGAAAAGATAATTAATAAAATAAAAAATAAAAAAGGTATCTAGTATAAAGTTAAATAAATTAATTAGGGCGAAGAATATAATTAATAATTATTAAATAAAGAGTTTATTAATACTAGTAAACTAATTAAAGTTTTTAAATAGGCGGGTAGTAAATATAAATATATAAATATAACTAAAAAGATTACCTAGCTATATAAAATAATAAAACGGAGTAAACGGAGCCGATATTAAAAATAAATATTACTATTTTTATATTAATATTTATATAACGGACGTTCTCCTCTATATTTATAACCTTATTATATAGTTTTAAAGTATAACTAAATTTAACTTATTATTAAACTATTTATATATAATAACGATAAGATATTATATTTATAAAAATACTTTTATTTTAAATATAATTTATATAAATATTTAAAATATACTATTAAGTAATATATTTAAATAAGTTTAATTAACGCCGATTTAAGAAAAAAAAAGAATTCGATATTACTATTATATTATATAAAAGATTTAGTTATTATCGGAATTCTTAAAAAAAGATATAATTTCTTTAATATAATTCTTAAGGATATGATTTTCCTCGGGACTCTCTAAATCCCGTTTATATTAACGAAAACTCTCGGTCTTTTTTTCGAGAACTTTATTTATCGCCTTTAATTCTTTAATATACTAGTTCGCCGCCGTTAATTAATTCTATTAATTAGCGATTATAGTAGATTTTTATTTATTAATTACTATTATTTTACCGTATACTCTATATTACTAGGTAATTTATTTATTTATTAAATTATATTTACGTTTTTCATTAAGAGTTTTATTACCGATATAAATATATTAATATATAAACCTTCTTACCTTCCTTCGGAAAAGTTTAGAGATTTATTATTATTAATATATACTATTTTAGAGTTTACGGTCATAACTTATTACTATATAATAATCGATTCCGTAGTAATTAATATAATAGAGTATATAAAGAGGGGATATACCTCGAATATAATTATTATTAAACTAGTAAAAATAGACTCGGTAAAGAAGTTACGAAGTATAATAAACTACTATTATAATTAATATTACGTAGTCGCGCTAATAGCGGACTAGTTATATTTACTAGTATATTTATAACTAGAATAATTAATATAAATAAATTAATACTATTAGTAAATAGGAGTTATTTATAAAGTTAGAAAAAAGTTATATATAACGAGAGTATTATTTATATATTAGTTATAATACTAGAACGCTATTATAAAGCTAGAGTAATAATATATAAAAAAAACTAAAAAAATTACGAAGAGAGAAAGTAAATAGGCGAGCGAGTTTATTTTAATAATAAACCGTCGCGCTAAGTACTTTATTATTATAATACGTCGATACGCGCCTCCGCTCCGTTACCTCGCTTTTATTAATAAATATAATTATTATTATAGTAATTATATTATTACTAATCTCCCGGTATAATATTAAGATTATACTATTTATATATAGTACTTTACTACTAGTATTTTTATAGTATAATAGGAGTATATAATAAAAATAACTACCGTTATTCCGTTACTAATACTATAAGTATTATAGGAATAAATTAATATATTATATTTACTATAAATACTATAAACACTATAAAAACGATAGTATATACTATTTCGCTCCGTTATTATTATATATAATAATACTATAGAGACGAAAGAAATATTATTTAATTAATTACTATTATTATATATTAGCGTTATATTATAGTATAGCCTTATTTATTTTAACCTAGTTTAATTTATTTTAGATTTAATTTAAATCTAAACTAGTTTCCCTATTTCTATTTTAATATAATCGGGATAGGAAATAAATAAATACTCTATATATTAAATTTTATTTAGATAATAGTTAGCTCTACCCTAATTTTCGTTCTTTATCTTTTATTTTAGCCTACTCTTATACTATAAATAAGTTATAATTTAACAAATTTAACTATTAATTTAATAAACCTCTAGATATTAATCCCGTTCTTTAATATTATAAAAGACTAATTATTTAATTAATACTCTTTAATATTAGGATAATTATTATAAAGAATTAACTCTTTAACCCCGAAAACCGCGTATAATAATTCCTCGCCGAAGTTTAGAATAACTTTACTAGTTTCTTGAATACCTTCGATTATTTATATATTTAGATCGAGAGTTATTTTTTATTTTTTATTTTATTTTTATTTACGCCTCCTCCTTCTCCTACGCTAGATACGTAATCTTTAATTTATATTATCGTTTAAATAATAACCTAGGTCGTACCTATTATAATTTAAACTATATTTTAACCCCCGCTGTAAGTATTCGATAAGAATATCCTTAATAATATTATTATTATAAACCTGCGCTCGTTTTCCCCTTTAAGTATCTAATTTATTCTTTTATAATCTCGAACGCCTCCTAAATCCGAAAAGTTCTTAGATATCTCGAAATATAAAAGGGACTAAAATAAATTAAATATTTAGGAGTAAACGTTAATATAATAGATATATATTAATTATAATCGTTACCCTATTAATAGCGATAAATTATTTATATAAAGTTTAAATTAATTATCGGTAAAACGGTCTTTAATTTAATAAATCGTTATTAAAAAGAGAGTCTTTATACCTTAACTAGTTTTATTAATTAATGAAAGAAACTACGGGAAGTATATAATAACTTATTTAAATAAAAAGATACTCGGAATTATATCTAGGAATTTAAATAAGGCTTTATATCTTTTAATAAATATTTTAACCTCGTTATTTAAAAGAAGGAATATTCTCGAATAAAGAACGAATCTTTAATTAATACTATAAAATAAAATATTAATTATATTACTTAATAAGTCTTTATCTCTTAAAGGAAAATTAATAATTAACGGTTATATATCTTCGATAAATACGTCCGTATATACTCCGAAATCGATTAAGAATTTTAATAAATTAAGTACCGTCTACCTCGCTAGAGTACTACTCCTATTAAATTAGGATAAATCTTAAAGAGGTTTATTATATCTTTATTAACTTTTATCTTTATGACCCGCTTTATTATAACGAGTACTTTTATCCCCGTTATTATAGTTTTAATCTTTTTATTTAAGGAATTAATAAACCTTAATTCTATTTAAATTATTATTAAAAGTAAATTAATAAAAACCCCGGTTATTAAAATTATCTACGAGAAATAGAGGCTTTACTTTTATTATAAATTATTTAAATATAATATAAAAGTCTACTTAATTAAATCAGCTAGCCTCCGATCTAGTATTATAATTATTATTAACGACGACGAGAGCGTTATAGGAGGAGTTATTCTAGACGTAGGAAAAGAATAATCCCGGTATAAAATCATATATTAAAATTATAGGTATTTAGAACCCTATATATACCTTTTTATTTATCGGTTATATTATTTAATTTACCTTTATTATTAACTAAACTTTCGTTTAAATCTATTATATAACTTTTTAAAACCGATTTTATTTTTCGTAATAAGTATATAGTTATTTCTTATTAACTACGGAATAATTAATCCCGAATTTAAATTAAAGCCTTAATTAATACTAGTATATCCGGTTATTTTTTTATTAATTATAATTTTATATATATTTAATATCTGCCCCTTCGTCTTCTTTATTATTTTTATATTATCCGACCCTTTAATAACGTACCTACCGTTATAGGATATATTATTTATATCGTAGAAACGATTTTAAATATTTATAATTATTAAGAACGAATAGTTTTTTTTATTACTAAACTTAATACCCCGTCGTAATCGGTTTATTATACTTTTATTATTATAAAGTTACTACCGATTTCTTAGATAATTCCTTAACCTTCGTTTTATATTTTTATTTAAGAAATTATACCTTTAGTCCTATAAAAGTCTTTATAGAAAATAATTTTTTTTTAATACTTTAAGAAAGTTTTTAGATTTAAGAATCTTAATTTTTAATTTTATCTAATACCTACGTAGGGTAAATCTCTATTTAAAAAGAGTCGCTAGTATATAAAGAGCCGTTATTATTTATAGACGATAACGTTATTATTTAATAACTAATTCCGATTTAAGAGAAATTACTTTAATTTTAAATTTATTAATAATATATTTAATCCTAGGTTTATAAAAAGTAAACCTCGATTTAAGAAAAGTTAACCTAGTTTTAAATTTACTAAAAATAAACCTAGTTTTTAATTTAATTTAATATTTATATAAAGTAATCTAAAATTTAAAAGAAGTTATCTTAATTCTAGGTTTATTAATAATAAATTTAGATTTAAAAGAAGTCGTCCCCGCTTTAATTTTAATTACTTATTCCTATAAGAACTAGTTATAATAACGAATATAACTATATCGTTATTACTATTAAATAAGAAAAGATATTTAAAATTAAATATCGTAGCCTAGCCTCGCTTCGTTTTAAATTTTAATATTAAGAATAACGAATTTAGTATTTAGTTACTTTTAATATATATAAAATAGGATCTCGATTATTTACCCGGCTCGTTATACCTAATAAATAAACTATATTTAATTTATTATTTATAGAAATCGATTGATTTTTAGGTATCCTAAAAGAAATCTCGACCTTAAATATTTAATTTTATTAAAAATTTAGATATTATAAACTTAAGCCCCGCCTTAATTAAAATCTTAAATTAAATATTTACGATTAAGCCTAGAACCGAGTTATATTTAAAATAAATAAAAAGCTTTACTTCGCCGTTATCGTTATTTAAAAAGAGTTTTAAATTTACCGAGATAATAAGAATATTAATTTAATTATAATCCTACCTACGCGGTATTATAAATTCTTAGACGTTTTTTCGAGAAAAGACGCTAATACTTTTACCTCTATATTAGTTATATAATTATACTATTAAATTTAAAGAAGAGTTATAACCTCCGTTATCTAGTTTATATAATATAAATTATAATAAAATTTTAGAACTCCGGCGTTATTTAGATAAGAACCTTAATAAAAGTTTTATTCGAGTTAATTAGTTTTATACCGCGTTCTTTATCTTATTCGTAAAGAAACTTAACGGAGGCCTATATTTTTATATTAATTACCGAGGATTTAATATTATTATTATAAAGAATAAATACCCTTTATCCTTAATCTTAGAAATTTTAAATCGATTAAATCGTATTAAAGTATTTTTTAAATTAAATATTATATCTACTTTTAATCGCCTCCGCGTTAGGGAGAGCGATAAAGAATTTATAATATTCCGTACCCGATTCGGCCTATTCGAATATATTATTATATTATTTAGATTATATAATAACCTTACCTCGTTCTAGTATTATATTAATAATACTTTTCGTAAATTTCTTAATAAGATTTATATTATATACCTCGACGATATTTTGATTTATAGCGATATCGAGGAAGAGTATAAAATCTATATTAAATATATTCTTTGAAAACTCCGCGAGGCGGGGCTCTAAATAAATATTATTAAATATAATTTCTATATTAAGAAAGTTATATACCTAGGATTAATTATTACTATTAAAGAGATTAAAATAAATTTAAAGAAAATCGATATTATCCTAAATTAGTTATAATTAATTAATATTAAAGATATTTAAAGTTTCCTAAGATTCGTTAACTTTTATCGGTATTTTATTTATAAGTTTAGTAAACTCGTTATATTATTTATAAATTAAGAAAGGTATTATTTTCGAGTAAAGTACTTAATATTAAATAACTTTTAATACCTTAAAGAAGACTTTTACCTTCGATATTATCCTAGTTTATTTCGACCCTAACCGTAAAATTATAATAGAAATAAATATATCTAATTACGTATCTAGGGGGGTCCTATCCTAATATAATAATTAAAATATCCTTCGTTTTATTATTTATTTTTTAAAGAAGTATAACCTTACCGAGTATAATTATAAAATCTATAATAAAGAGTTTATAATAATCGTTTATATATTCGAGGAATAGTATTTTAAATTAAAAGGATCTACTCTCTTTATCGAGGTAATATCGGATTATAAAACTCTTAAATATTTTACTTTATCTAAGGTATTATCTTATTATTAAGCGAGATAAAGCGAGTTTTTATCCCGTTTTAATTATAAAATTACCTACCGCATCGGTAAACCGGGAGACCGCTCAGGTGGAAAAGTGCAACGAACATAAGATTTATGCGGAAAATGCGTATTTAGCACTTCGACTCTTCTTGTGCGGGCTCCGTAAAGCCGGTATTTTATAGGTATTAAAAAACTAGTACGTATAAAATACAGCGCTAAACTAGCGCTATATCTTATATATATAAAGTTTAAGGTTTAAGCTAATACTCGTAGAGTTAGAAATTAGAATAATACCGAAAAATGCGCTTTATGCGCAAAATGCGCGCTGAGCTCATGTCCTTTACATTTTTCGTCTATGCGGTCTCCCCGCTTTGCCGATGCGGCCTAATAAAGAAAGTAGTAAATTTAATATATTAATATATCGGTTAAGAGACCTCCTTAAAAAGGGGGATAAATTAAACTTTAAATATTAATATTAATATTAGATAATATTAAAAAGAAAAAACCTAACCCTAGAAATCCTTAAAGATTATATTTATAATATATTATTGAATATAACGATTTTAATCTTAGTCCTAGTTATTTTAATTATATTAATAATAGATTAAAAGATTCTTATTTAACTTTTTTAGTTATATTTCGTATTAATCTATATAACCGCTATAGACTTCGATATAGATATTAATCTAGAATTATAAACCCCGCCTATATTTTACGAGTTTAAACTCGATAAAAATTAATTTATTAATTTAAATAAAAACTTATACGATACCCCGATTTATTAATTATAGGATATAATTAATTAAACCGATCGATTCGCTTTTAGAGTCCTAAAAATACTATATTCTAAAATATATTATTATAGCGGAATTCCCCTCGCTAAATACGAAGATAAAAATAAAGTTCTCTACTTCCGAGGAAAGAAATATTCTCCGAATTTTAATAAATTATACCTTCGTCTAATCTAGTTAATTTATAATAATATCGCGGGTAATTATTTAAATTATATTAAATATTACGAATTAATTAATCGGGCCTATTAATAGCCTAACGTTTATACTATTATCTAATAATTCGTTAAGAATTATTATATATACCGAAGAATTAAATCTTCCCGTTAATATATTTAAAGATAATTATATTTATTACCGCATTTATAATAATATTAGAAAGATATTTTAATAGATTATATAAATCCTCTATTATTTTATACCTTTATAGGAATTATTTATCGGTATATCCTAGTTTTTATAAACTACTTAATTAAAATACGGTACCTAGTATTAATTACGTCGATAAAAGTAAACGAAGCCTACGACGCTCTTTATTAAAATATATAAAAACTCTATAAACTACTAAATATCTTTATTTTAAATCGAGGATTTTAATTTATATCGGAGTTCTAGGAGGCCTTATATAAGTATTTTAAAATTAATTAACGTATATTTACCGGGTATTATCCTTAGACGGATAATTAAACCGAGTAACTTAATACTATAATAAAATACTACCTCTATATATATATTAATTATATATAGGATAATTAGGTGAAATAGCTCCCTAAAGCGGAGTTTTTAAATAATAATATTAATTTTTCTAATATACTAACCTCGCCTTTCTTAATTAATTATAATTAATATTTATATATCGATTTTAAATTTACCGAGTTTTTATTTTAAGATTTTACCGTTTAAATATATATTTATTTAATCGCTACCGATAAATTTATAATATAAATAGAAATCCCAAATAATTACCTCCGCGATAAAATATTTATCGTTTAAATTATTTTTAAATCCTCGGTTAACTAACGAAGGCGCTTATATTTAATTTATTTAATAAACGACTAAATATAACTAAATATTAAGAATCTAAATATTATATACTTTTTAATTAAACTCGATAATTATAATATCGGCCCCTTCCGAGTCTCTAAAGTTTTCGATAATCCTTTTATAATTTAGTTAGATTTTCTATATTTAATACAAATTTACCCCGTCTTCTACGCTAGCCTATTATAATTAATAATTAATAACCCTCTACCTAGATAAATCTAGCCTATTCGAGAATTTATAATTACCGAAGATAATTAACGTAAATAGTATATTAACGGTATTTTAAATTCTAAATATAATCGCCGTTATAGTCTATCTTTATTAAAATATTATATTAATTAAAAAAGTTACGTCGTTATATAAAAACCCTTTTATTATTTTACCCGTTATTAATAATTTATTAATAAATATTATATCTCGAATCCTAGCGCCGCCGGCCTCTACGAATTATTATATATTATTTAAAAGTATTAATATAAAGACCTTTTATTATCTTTATTTTAATCCGATTTTTAAGAAATTAACCCCCGTTTATATTATAAATTATTCTTTATTCGTTATTATCCTTGCGGTTATCGTTCCGTATCGGCTTCGATTAATATTTTATATTATTATATAAATAAATAGTACCCTATAGCCTAGCCCCGTCGTTATCGTCTATAAATAATAATATTAATATTTAGTTTTATTCGTATACTATCGTTTATTCCCCGTCCTATCCTTTACCCGTTATTATCGATGACTCGAATACTCCGATATATTTTTATTTTAACTATTTCGTAACCCTAAATAAGATTTAGGGTTATAAAATTTAATTAATTAAATTAATTATTTATCTATCTCGTAGGAGCTCGACCTTAAAGAGGGGGTTATTATTATAATATAGTTTTACCTACTTTAACTTAACCTAATTTATTTTAAATTTAATTTAAATTTAAACTAGTTTCCTTATTTCTATTTTAATATAGTCGGGATAGGAAATAAATAAATACTCCGTATACTAGCTTTTATTTAGATAGTAGTTGGCCCTACTCTAACTTTCGTCCTTTATTTTTTATTTTAGCCTACTCTTATATTATAACTAGGTTATAATTTAATAAACTTAACTATTAATTTAATAAACCTCTAAATACTAATGCCGTCCCTTGATACGCTATAGGGATAGCTTTATAAATATACTATATATTTATTATTAATACTACTATATAATAGAGGTAGTTTAATAATATTACTCTTCCATTACTAATACTATATAATAATATTATAAGAAATAGTTTCGTATCGCTCCGCGACTAGTATTATATATTAGCGCTATAGGACCGATAGTATAAATTAGAAGACTTTTTTCTTTTATTTCTCTTAGGGGGTTTTAAAGATTTTTTTAATAAACTTTAATAAATTAATTAAATATTATTCCGTAATTAATACTATAGGTATTAAAAAATTAAGTATATAACTTTATACTTAAATTACTATATAATAATATTATTATATTAAATAATTCTTTTCTCTTATTTTCTTTAGGGGGTTTAAAGATTTTTTAATAAATATTTTTTAACTAAAATATTTAAATACCTAAAAACTAGGGCTTAAAAAAGAAAATAATTATAAAATAATAATATATTATATACGCCTACGCCCCGTTAAAGATATTAATATATTATATATACCTACGCCCCGCTACCTTTATAATATTATTATTTATCGATACAAGGTTCTAGTCTTAGTATCGCGGGGTTCTAACTCTTAATAATTTTATATCTAGTTAATATTCCCCTATTTTATTAGAATCTTTAGAGATTAGTTCTATTATTAAATCTAGGATTTAAAAACTATTTAATAATAAACCTCGTAATTACTTTATATTTTTTTTATTATTACTAAACTACTAGCTCTACGCTAGCGGCCTTAGGTATTATATTCTTTTTAAATTCGACTCCGAAATAATATATCGCGGCGCTTTCTATATACTCTCGATTTAGAGTTTTATATAAATTATCTATTTTTATTATAATAAATATAGACGCGAAATCGCCTATTATATATAATATTATTATAATAAATATTAGTTTTAACTTTAAATATATTTCGTAGAGGGTTTTATAACGAAGAGGACCTACTAATAATAAAGAATAAAAACTAATAATAATTGAAATTTAAATTATAATTAAGGATTTTTAAATAACCTATATTTATTTCGTTATATATACGATGAATAATATTATAGATAATTATATTCGAAGGAGTATATATAAAAGTATTAATATATAATTAATTTAAATCTTATTCTAAAATAATTAAATAACGATCGCGTCGTAAAATTAATTATTAATAAAGAAAAAATTAACGCAAAAATTTATATAAATAACCCGCGAAAATAATATAAATTTAATAAAAATATAGGGTTTTATATTTAGACTTATCGTCGTTTAATTACGAAGTTAATATCTTTAGCCCGAAGGGGTTTAGTGAACGGGAGCTAACCCGAAGAGACTTAGCGATAACTCGGTAGGTCTGAGGGACTAAGGTAACTCAGACGTAGTAACGCTCGTTTTATTACTAAGCGTTAACCAGCCCGAAGGGGCTTGGTAGAAGAGGTTAGCCCCTAACCGTCCATACTCCCTAACCGTCCACTCATAGGGCTGAAGCCTATACACACCCAAAAGCGCACCCCAGAGCCCGCCTTCCGGGTACCGAGCCGGAATCTTCCGGGGAGTAGTCTTTCGCCTAAGTAACTCGTCCTAGGGTCACTTCTCCGGGGTCTACGGGCTTCAGCCCTACGAGTGGACGGTTAGGCGGTGACCTCTTCTATGACACCACGTCTGAGGGACTGAGGCAATGTTCACTTAGAAGAAATTTTGCTTAGTAAGCCCGCGTCGCAAGCTTGGCGGTGCAAAGTGTCGAGTTTGAAAGCTTGAGCTTCACTGGAACTCCGGGTAGATAGCCCCGGATCTAGTATACCTTAACTTTGGACTGGGGACTGTTGAGCTATCAGGATACACTGAATTTGTCTGTTTCTGTAGAGTAGCCCCTATCTCAGGGGTCAGTAGGCATCGGGACACAAAGCAATGACAGTAGCCAGTAGACTCCCTGTAAGAAATGATAACGAAGTAAAGTGTTAACGTAGGTAAATGAGTTGCCTGGTGGACAAGTGGTATAGTGATGCTTAAGTTGGTTGTCGCTCTTTCTCCGCTTTGGGAGAAAAGGGCTACACTCAGTCCGGACCACCTCTCTCGACTTTTTCATCCACTGTCGCTCACACCTTCCTCCTCCACTACACTCTCTTCCAAAATAACCAGTCCATCCTTCCTTGATAATCGTCAATCCCTATCAACTGTCCTTGTCATCGGAAAACTACTATTGCGCTGCGTACGCAGTCTACAGCCATACCTGTCTTTTGCGGGGAGAAGCGATCGTCACCCTACAGCAAACCAGCCTGCACAGCTATCCCAGCATCAACCGTCCTTTGCCTCCACTTCTGCATACTCTCCTTCCTTGGACTCGAGGTTCTTCAGATTCTACTGTTCGAACACAGCAGACCCCGGAGTGTGCCTGGCAAGCCCAGTTGATTCGTCATCCAAGACGCACACTGTTAGCCCGGCGCAAACTACAATAATTGGCAGGTTGAACTTGTCGACTATATACTCGAAGACCCAAGACCTTTTCTCCAAGTTCCTTGAAGCAAGACATGGATGGGCAACAGAACCTCGGGGTGCCCGGCCCTACGGGCAGGAGACTACACATCGCTCATAGGCGTAGTCCCTCGGAGATGACTCCATTGCTCAGTACGCATATGCATATATTGATGTCCTGAGAGCTCTGCTGACACTTATCCTCTTCAGTGGAACAACTTGCTTTACAGCAACAGATCGAGCATCTCCAGCAACAGCAACAGCAGATAGCTGGGATGCATCAACAATATGTGAATATGGGAATGATCCCCCAACAACAACAATTACCTACTGTCAACTACCCTGGACAGCAAGTTCTTCAACCCCAGGTGACCATGGCAGGTATGTCACCCCATGCAAATGCATTCCAATTTCCGCAGCAGCAACAGTCAGGGCATTTGGGTGTTCCAATGAATGCTCCTACACAACCCGCGTCACACCGCCGCAACCAGTCCGCTCTACCAAATATGGGCATGGGTCCGCCTCCAGCGCCTTCTTCTGGTGCGTCTGGCTCAGGTTTCGGCGACTTCAATCAGCAAACTGCTAGCCACCAAGGCGGTGGATCCCAGCGTGGGGGACGAGGTAGTGGGCCTTCCAGTGGCCCAGGTCATCAACGTCGTCACTCTCTGGCTTTACCGGAGGCCAAAAAGGCTGCGGAATTGGCACAACAAAAGAGAACAACTTCGGGGTTTCAATTCCCAATCCCTGGCGCTTCGGGGGCTTCTCCTACCTCTGCAAATCGTTCGGCTAGTCCGTCGACCATTGACGAAAAAAACATTGAGGGCCAACAAACCCAACCAAATTCGGCAGGTCTGACAGCCCGTGCGGGCAACAGGGGTGGCGCTGGCCATGGTAGGAGCCAAAGTATGATGATGGGAAACGGTCGCGGTGCACCTCAAGGCCGCGGCGCGGGTGGCTTCCAATTCCCTCCTCCGATGGCCACAAATGACGCAGGAGCCAATCCTGCGGGACAGCAATCCGACTTTCAACGACGCGGCAGCCAGAACGGCCACGGTCGAACATCATCGAGAAACTTCGATAGTAATTGGCGGCAGTCTGGCGGCAATCAGCCCCCAATGCAGGAGCAGCAACCGCCAACGGGCAACTTTGGTCAGAACCAGAACTCAAATGCCAATGCGTTCCAGCCTGGACATAGAGTCCGAGGCTCTATGAATCAATCGATTGGATCCATCGGGCAATTCCAATTCCCGAATCAACCCCAGCTACTTCAGCTACCTCAAGGCCAAGTGATGATTCAGCAGCCACAGTTATTTGCCGGCCAACAGCTCAATCCTTTGCAGATGCAGCAGCTTCAACAGATGCAGGCTGCTCAGATGGCTGGGCAACAGTTCAGCATACCTGGAAACCAGCAGAATCAATCTCAACTATCTGCTCAGCAGCAAGCACGCAAGACTCTGTTCACGCCTTACCTCCCTCAAGCGCAGATTCCAGCCTTATTAGCTGATGGGAGATTGGTGGCTGGTATACTGCGAGTGAACAAGAAGAACCGCAGCGACGCATATGTCACTGCAAGTGACCTTGACGCCGATATCTTTATTTGTGGTAGTAAAGATAGGAATCGAGCGCTCGAGGGCGACTATGTCGCTATTGAGCTCCTAGACGTTGATGAGGTGTGGGGCCAAAAACGTGAAAAGGAGGAGAAGAAGAAGCGAAAGGACATCTCGGACGCTAGGAGTGGCAGCAGCAGCGTTCCTGAAGGACGACCGCGGAGTGATTCGGCTGCCAACGGTGATAGTGGGCAGACTGGCGGCAACGAGGGCGGTTTGCGAAGAAGAGGTAGCTTGAGACAACGCCCCACACAGAAGAAAAACGATGATGTCGAGGTAGAGGGCCAGAGCCTCTTGCTGATGGAAGAGGAGGAAGTGAATGATGAGCAGAAGCCTTTGTACGCTGGGCACGTTGTTGCTGTCATTGAGCGTGTGGCCGGACAAATGTTTTCAGGCACTCTTGGGCTCCTACGACCCAGTAGCCAAGCAACAAAAGAAAAGCAAGAAGCCGAGCGGCTGCATCGCGATGGTGGTTCTGGTCGTCATCAGCAGGATCGACAGCCAGACAAGCCAAAGATTGTCTGGTTTAAGCCCACCGACAAGCGTGTGCCGCTCATTGCCATCCCAACTGAGCAGGCTCCACGCGACTTCGTCGAGAAACACCAGGACTATGCAAATTGTATTTTCGTTGCTTGCATTAAGAGATGGCCGATTACTTCACTTCATCCATTCGGTACTCTAGTAGAGGAGCTTGGCAAGATGGGCGAGTTGAAAGTTGAGACAGATGCATTGCTCAGAGACAATAACTTTGGACCCGATGGCTTTTCCGACGCTGTTTTGAAAAACATTGGCTTCGACGAATGGTCCGTTAGCAATGAGTCTGAAGAAGTACTGGCATCACGACGCGACTTTCGTGACGAGACCACTTTCACCATTGATCCCAATGGGACTCAGGAGTTCGACGACGCAATCCATGTCAAGGAGCTACCTGACGGTGTAGTTGAGGTGGGCATTCATGTTGCTGATGCAGCCCATTTCATCAAAGCAAACTCTCTGGTCGACCGCGAAGCAAAGAAGCGAGGAACTGGTGTTTATCTGATGAATAGAGCGGTCAACATGCTGCCCCCGAAGCTTGCTTCTGAGATCTGCTCATTGAGCCCCGGAGAAGAGCGCTTCACGGTTAGCGTGGTGTTCAAAGTCAACCTCGAGACCGGGAGCATGATCGAAGAAGACGCATGGATTGGCAAAGCCATGATTAAGAGTTCGGGCAAGCTGACTTATGATGACGTTGATGCTGTCATAGGTGGTAAGGGAGAAGTTGAGCTGCAAGGCGCGACTGCAAAAGACATCCACACGCTGAAGGTTTGTTCTCTCTTCCTGAAACAAAGAAGAAGGGCTTGCTGACAATTACTAGAAAATCGCCCAAAAGTTCCGCCAAGCGCGGTATGGATCTCGCTCTGAAGACGTGCCTCCTCTACGCCTGCTTCATCAGCTCGACGACGAGAATGTGCCAGTGGAACATAACATTTTCGACTCGACGCCAGCTCATGAGATCATTGAAGAGCTAGGTCATAAGGCGAATACGTTCGTTGCTCAGCGAATTGCAGCGGCTCTGCCGGAGAAAGCTTTCCTTCGCCGCCAAGCTCCACCGAACCCAAGAAGACTGGCTACTTTCGCCGACAGAATGACTCGAGCTGGGTATGGAATCGATACCTCCAGCAGCGGTACGCTGCAGAACAGCCTGTTCAACGTCAAAGATGCCGAGCTGCGCAAGGTTTGTCCCTCTTCCTTTCCATTCAAGCTTCTATTGCTAACGCCTTCCAGGGGATGGAGACGCTACTCGTCAAAGCTATGCAGCGAGCTAAGTACAGTGTACTGGGAAAGACACGGCAAGATCAGGTTCCCCACTACGCGTTGAATTTACCTCTGTACACCCATTTCACGAATCCATCGCGCCGATATGCGGATATCGTTGTGCACCGACAACTGGAGGCTGCTTTGTCAAACACCGAATTTACTGAGGATGTTGATAGCCTTGTCAAGACGGCGGAGTCATGCAACACCAAAAAGGACTCGGCGCAGAGTGCCCAGGAACAGAGTGTACACATTGAGTCTTGCCGAATCATGGACAAGAAGCGTGTAGAGCTTGGCAGCGATTTCATCAGCGAGGGAATCGTCATCTGCGTGTACGACTCAGCCTTCGATGTCCTCATCCCTGAATACGGTTTTGAAAAGCGTGTTCACTGCGATCAGCTGCCGTTGAAGAAGGCCGAGTTTCGCAAGAACGAGCGTGTACTCGAGCTTTACTGGGAGAAGGGCGTTCCATCTTCTGCATTTGTACCCGAGGATGAGCGTCCTCAAGCTAGTGCTAGCTCGAGACACCATGGCAGCGTCGCCCACCGTCAAGCAGACCCCAACAAGCTGCTCGCCAGAGAGAACGAGGAGCTACAGCGTAGACAGACCGACACAGGAACTATGTCTACAGACGACGTCGACGCGCTGTTCGATGACGAGGACAACATGTCAGAGCTCACTGAGTTAACTGCTGGTGTATCCCTGGGTCTACCAACGTCTGATAGGCCAACTCAGAGTATGCCACCGTCGCCTACATCTAACGGTTCTGATGCTGATAAGACAACTCTCCGCACTCAATCCGACCCGAAGCTCGCCACAAATGTTGGTGAAACTCCCGAAGCCAAGTTGAGCAACAAGGAGAAATACCTGAGTTTCTTCAAGCTTAGGGAAGAAGGTGGGGAGTACATCCAAGATGTTACTGAGATGACGCGGGTCCCAGTGATCCTGAAGACGGATTTGACTAAGAGCCCGCCATGCTTGACCATTCGCTCAATGAACCCCTATGCTCTGTAAAGACGAGAGGAGAGGAGAAGGCAGGTAGGAAGGGGAAGAAAAGAAAGAAAAGTACAGCAGCTACAGCCTGACCAAGCGTAAAGACTTCTCAACGTGAATGTGCCCGAACAAATGAATTGTGTCTGGCTTCAGATCTTTGGGCAGTCTAGATGTAATGGTCTGCTCATTTGGCCCTCAAAATCTTGGTCGATGCTCCCCGTTGTCTTGCGAAGCAGCTCAGAAGTTGCTGCGATTTGGTGGGAGTTAGAGCTCAAAAGAAGAAGAATCGTTCCACTAGCATAGCTTGCCCAAGGTCGAAGAGAGTTGTTCATAGAGTATTCCTGCAGATTAAACAGATAGCTATCTCATATTTTCTAGCCAATATATACAAGTACAAGCCATATTTCGTAGTCCCTTTCCTTTCCTGGGCTTCAGCTGTAATTTGTATCCGGACTGTGAGAAGTCTTGCAGGGTGCTTAATACTACGATTGTAAGGCTAGCTGTGTGACTGTTTGGACAGAAGGCTGTTAGAACTAGCGTGGTTGTCGTATTCGCATCATCTGTCCCGGCTTGGCATTATACCACCAGTTTTCCCCGCAAGAACACCAAGGAACCTGATTAGTTCCTGTATTAAACACATCTGTCCTTACTGGTCTGTACAGCTGCAAGTCGTTCCTTCGATCTATACTACCCATAGATCTAGTCAACAGCTTCAGTCATTACTCCATACAGACACTCCACAGATACCCTGAGGGCCAGCTCGGTGGTATTGACCTATCAGAGCTAACGGCCTGAACCGTGGCCACCCCTACCTCGACTCGAGCTTGGGTATTCCCTTGCCTTCGAAATTCTGACCACAACAACAGCCTCAACGCGAAGCTATTGTGTCTTTGCATCGACCTCAAGCTAGCTTTGGGTGTCCGCGCTCGTTGACAAGCTTCTACTAGCTGTCGAGCCTTGGAACGTGCCCCTTGCATCAAGCTCGAGTGGTTTATGCAAGACTTTTCACAACAACTCCTCCTATTCGAATATCTCCAACACTCATACTTCATCTTCACCCTCTCTATTCTGACATCGGATTAGAAACACTTCGGGTCTGGTAGCTGAGTCCACTCGGTCTCGCCATCGAAAGCGTGATCAACCTAACGACATATCGCCCCATAACCATATATCCATTCGACATACCAATCAGGACACAATACCACCATACCAAATCACGAATTCAATCCTCTGACACAAGTATAAAACCATGGTTAACACGGCTGATACTGCAATTGGCTGGACCGTGGTAGGCCTGGCCGCAGCTGGAGCAGCATACTACTACAGCCTGTCTGGCAAAGGAAAAAAAGGCAAGGGCCGGATCCAAGCCGCTGCTCTAGAACAGAGCCAAAGACGCGGGTCAGAAGCAAAGACTGAGCCCAAAGACGTGCGGAAGAAGAAGGGTAAGGCCAAAGGAAAAGCTTCTGACCAGTCTGATCAAGCTACGACCGATGTAGCAGAGGCATCTTCAGCTTCAATGCAGACGAGTCCTTCCGAACGAGTGAAGAAGTGCAAGGAAGGAAAGCAACAGCAACGGTCCAGCAAGCTTGCTCAGAGCTCAGCGGTGGAAACGGACAAGAACCGGGACGTGGGGTCCAATGGAGAGAGAGAAGAAGATGAGGGAATGAGCAATGCTGAGTTTGCGAAGCAATTATCAGGGTTGAAGACAGGAACATCGCTGAAGAAGCCAACGAGCACGAACGAGACTGTGAGGACTAGAAAGCAGGGAAAGCGCAATGAGGAGCTATCACCGCAAGCAACCAATGGCACTGCTACCAAGCTCAGCGGAGCCGTCGGCGCCCAAGACCTGTCCACTGCATCATCAACTACAGGCGCAGACGCGGATGATGACCTCTCTTTGCCTGTGTCTCCAGAGTTCGGCGCAAGTGAGACCACGGCGCCGTCTGGCGCCGACGTATCGGACATGCTTGAAGCTCCAAAACGGGGTCCTTCCGTTCTCCGCCTCACCGAGCCTTCCAACTCACAACCTTCTCGACAGCCAAAACCGCAGAAAGTCGCCGCAATGCCAGAAACAAAGAAGCAGAGGCAGCATCGTCAGAAGAACGAAAAGAAGAAAGCTTTGCGCGAAGAAGCGGAGCAGGAGCGGCGCGCCGCATTTGAGAAGCAGAAGCGCGTCGTGAGGGAGGCTGAAGGCAGGCCCGCCATGAACGGCGTAGGTTCCACGAAGAAGCCGCAGTCGTCTAAGCCAAGCCCATGGTCCAAGTCATCCGCGATCAGTCCTCCTGAAATACGACATTTCGACGCTGCTTCATTACTCGATACGCTCGAAGAAGCGAGAGCCGAAGTGAGTCAAGATTCCAAATCTGTTGAGGGGACGGCATGGGAGCGAGAATGGCCCTCTGAAGAGGAGCAAATGAGGAGGATCTCAGAGCTCGGCAGCGATAACGCTTGGAGTACTGTTACTAAGGGTGGCAAGGGCAAGAAAATATCCGGTGCAATGGAGCTGAACAACGGGGATGGAAAAGCTTCTGGTATTACACGTCCTACTACGAGCAAACCAAATTCTAAAACAGAAACCGCGGCAAACAACAAGTATGCCATGCCCTTCACTGAGGAGGATTGGGCCTCAGAAATCGACGAGGCCATGGCCGCCGCCTTTCCCAACGACAAGCCGAAGACCCCCCCTCCCAACGGTGCTCCTCAGTCCAAATATAGTAAGGGGTACTAGGGGGGACGAAAAGGGCCATTAAGGGATTAGGCTTCTGGGACGACATTAGCAGACAGTCAGTTGTTGATCTTTCACCACTAGGGCTATGGTCCTTTTGCTATCAATGGATTGCCAATTTTCGGTCGACTTTGGCTTGAAATTCCTCAACGGGGTTGTTAAGGAAGCGCAAAAAGGCTAGTTTAATTACCCTCGATCGTTCCATTCAGACCGGACAACGAGTACGAGCAACTCGACTATAGGGATTATATGTTCTAGCGCTTTTGTCGGTACCCAGTCAATAATAAGTGGTTGGCCAAGAGAGGTCAGTATGACCTCCTCATTATGATGTGTACAACGTCACTAACTTGCTATCCAGATGTCGACAATCTCCGTCCTGAAGACAAACTTACTGAATGCAGACCCAATCTCGTTCCTATGAAAGAGCATAATGGAGATTGCTTGTCGACTGTCTGGCGTCTTTCCCAACGAATACACCACAATCGATGCCGATGCCGTTTGGTTTCCTAGTCACGTTGATCTTCCTTATCCTTGGTAGCGTTGAGGATATCCTTCTATCATTACACGGCTTTTTGTTGTGCAACATTGCGACGGCGTGGTGGAGCACATGCATGGTGGACACCCTTATGTGTCACATTATCCAATGCCTCTACTCCTTCTAGCATCAGCATCGTCGGCATGTACTACTCGTTCTACGGCTTACTACTACACAGTGCGATGGGCGTGGAGGATCATATGCATGGTGAATACCCTCGACTTTAGCATCAGTTCTGCATCTACATTACGAGCACCAAAAACTCCCATCAGTAGCTCCATTCACTACACATTGCAATGGTGTAGAGGATCATATGCATTGTGTATTGCCTCGATTATATCATGTTGTATGGTGTCGTTTACCCTGCTCGTCATGACGTGACTGGGTCAACACCTTCATAACTATACATTAGATTCAATGCAAGAACATTGAAGGCTGGAGCGCTGCAATACACGACCCCTAAATTTGTATGAGCGGTAGTATTAGCTTGAGATGGAAGCATTTTCAATGTAGTCCCTCTGGAAGAGGTAAGGTCTAAGGTAGACCTTGGCACGCTACCGGCACCTCGTTCCTCCGCTCCGGTCTTAAGAACCGACTTGCTGTCATTTCTACAATACTTCTACATAAATACGCCCTTTGCTACATCACCTCCCTCCCAAACAATCACTCAACATAGCTATCTGTGAGCTGTGCATGCTGAACCTTCCCAACCTTTGCATGAAAAGCGACAATGACCCAGATAAGGGGCACAGCCGGGTATAACCTGGGAGGACAAGATAGCCGGTTTGGGGGCCCCGGGAGAGCTGATGCGACGAATGATCCGAGTCCCCTTGAGCAGTTGAGGGAGCATACGAACAGAATTGAGGAGTGGTTGGATACGGCGGCGGATCCTGTTAAACCGTGAGTCGAGCGAGCTCTTTCTTTTCTTCGAAGCAATTGCAAAGGGTTCCTCATTTTCTACACACCAACCCTGCTTCACCTACCAAAAACGTTGCAACTGCATGCTACACATCGGAATACAATGGCAGACTTAGCGAGGAACACTCCTGAGGAGGTGAACGTGACGGAGATGGTCATGGCTTTGGTGGAGGAGGTCGTGGATACTTGTGAAACCGTTCTGCTATTCCTCGTGAGGGGAATAGTCGAGCTCATCACACTCATTGGAACCATTGTGCTATTGTTTGGGAAGGGAACAGTTGAGCTCATTGCGCTTATCCCACCTAGGTACATACCAGCAGCCGGTCGCTTTCTCATCGTCTGTACCTTCATCGAAGACGCGATACGAATCATGACCCAATGGGGCGACCAGCTCCTCTACCTTCACGACTACCGACACAGTACGCTCACCCCCATTTCTCCCCGATCTCCTCCTCTGGCCAGCAACGCTAACAAGTCCCAGTTCCCTGGGGCCTGACCCACCTCTTCCTCCTCGTCAACGTCCTAGCCATGATCTCCTGCTCCACCCTCGTCATAATCCGCAAATACACCGAATACGCCGTGTTCGGCCTCATCGGCGTAGTCATCACTCAAGCCCTCGGCTACGGCCTAATCTTCGACCTCAACTTCTTCCTCCGTAACCTCAGCGTTATGGGCGGTCTCCTCATGGTTCTCAGCGACAGCTGGGTACGTCGGAAGTTCGCGCCCGCAGGCCTGCCTATGCCCGCGGAGAAGGATAGGAAGAAGTTCATTCAGCTGGCAGGGAGGATATTGCTGATACTGCTGTTTGTGGGATTCATTTGGAGTGGGGACTGGGGGTTTGCAAGGATTATTGTTAGCCTTTTTGGGCTGGTGGCTTGTGTGATGGTTGTGGTGGGATTTAAGGCGAAGTTCAGTGCAATTTTGCTGGTGGTAATATTGAGTGTGTTCAACCTGGTGGTAAACAACTTCTGGACGGTACGCTTTCCTTCAAGATCGTTATACGGGGAGAAGCAAGCTGACAGGTGGACTACTAGCTACACGAGCACCACCCCCACAAGGATTTCGCCAAATACGACTTCTTCCAGATCCTCTCCATTGTGTACGTCTACCCATCCTTACATCTACCCCGATCTGACTCTAATTTATTACACAGGGGCGGTCTCCTCCTACTAGTCAACCTGGGCCCCGGCTCCTTCAGCGTCGACGAGAAGAAGAAGGTATATTGAGCGGGCCACTGGGGACACGGCCATTAGCATCGCACAGAGCGATGTTATCCATTCGAAACCATCTTCGGCAGTCGGATTTTTCCTATGTTTGCCATGCGAGCCATGTGACAGGATAAGAGAATCGTCATGCGTCAATCATACAAAAAGTGTGATCATATGGCTAGGGCATCTTGCGAAATGGCACTGGAAAAGCAAATGGATGATGTACCATAGATTCGATGCAATGAAAATAGTTTCGTTCGATGCTCTTACAGCCGAGTCTGACTTGTGACTGCTAGGCATCCTATGAAAAAAAGCGGCCAGTGCGAGGGCTACAGAGCCTGGAATTCGAAGGACATGAACGTGAGAGGGAAAAGAATAAGCTCTCAGCGCTCAAGATAGATTATGATCACCTCCATAATCCCTCGGGGACTAAGGTAAGATGCTCTATTTGCCGCTTTCGTTGAGAGCGTTACGTGTACAGTTGGCTGTAGGGGTATCCAGACTTGCCACTTTTTCTGACACCATGTCTGACTAGGTGTTACAACAAATGGCTGTTGCGAGGATTCCAGAGCAGAGAGGTGTTCTGTTATGGGCTTCAAGCCCGATACAATAGTTGAGTCGACCGCGTTGGTACTTAAGACTGCTACCTGTTTTCATACATGGCCTGGTCCTTGTGTGTACTTGTAGTGCGTGTTCCGGGACTTCAGGCTACTGTGTGTCCAGGTAAACTAGCAAATTGCTTGGGGCCAGGGAGTTTGATTGAAGTCGCTATATATGGCTTGGACTCGGGTACATCATTGATATAGAGTGTCGTGGGAGGAACATTCATGACTGATGGGAGACAGACCTAGAATAAAACAGGATTGAGGAGTCCTAGCATACCACTGCCGGTTATGAAGCTGCTACTGGATGTTTTAAAAACGGAATTGGAATAAGGACAAGACCTTGGTAAGCAGGCTCTAGGGTGTTACGATGTAACAGATTCGAGCAAAAGTCATGCACACAGAAGCGATTTTTGACGAGCCTCTGGGAATACGGAGTGATCCTCTTGCAACATATCGATGACATGAAGTAGAAAGGGTGGCCCATTATGCTCAAGCATTAGTCGTTATAATGAAGATGCTGCTCATATCTACAGTTCTTAAACCCATGATGCAGAAGCAATTGAGCACCATTTTTATTATTTCTTTGAATGTTCCCTGCAAGTGTTCCATTACTCCTATATGCTACGGATTTGTCTTCAGTATATCTTACAGAGGAGTTTCAGACCACTCAAGATCGTATCTAAGTGCTGTTTTCACAAGCTGCAGGATGTGAGTCACACACTATATCATCCCTCTGCTTGAGACAGTTCATCCGGCTTAGATGTTGAATGTCAAGATAGGAGGCAATCTTGAGTGCTAGCACAGACCAAGTACAGCCAACTTTAGTACTAAGTAAGTCTTTCCGGCGGGTTGTGGAGTCATCGAGTATGAAATTATAATTCAAACCCATTGTTTAGCAGGTCAAGTCTTCGCTCCTTCTACACGTATATATTGTGATACGGGGGCTCCGTAGCCTTTGCAACTGCCACTTGGCTTGACAGCTCGTCTGTCGTATAAGCTCTTTTGAAACGAAAGTGGTTACAAGATCTGGATTACCAGAAGATCTGTGCAAGGCAGCCGCAACTCAGTCCGAAAATTGGCGTCTTCTACTCACTGAGATATACCATCGTATTTCCGGGCTCTCTATTATCATGGTTCGGTGAAGTTTACACCTTGCCAGGAGACAAGGCATAGAAACGTGCCCGGAATCTGCTTCTCAACCGAAAACTCGAGAATTTGGGGATCCCCCCAACTTTTATAATTCTAAAACTGGAACCCAGCCAGGAATACAATCGAGCTGTTCTGGATGTGTGAACCTCGAAGCAGTCGAAGTTCTTCTTACTCGCGTTTGTCATCGGCCTCGACGTCGTTGTTGCTCTTGCCTTTGCCCCGATGCTGAGCTAGAACAGATCTGCCGTCGTTCTTAGAAGGAAAGATATTGCCAAACTTGGCAGTTGTATTCGATTGAGTCCGATTAGATGGACATTCTGGGTCACTTACTCAAGGCCGGGATAAGCATTGGAGGGACATGGTTTGCTGCGGGCTCCCATGTGGTGAAAACCTAGGTGAAATTTGCCGAGATCTCGTCCTCCACTCGTTGACGTCCTCCCAATTGTCCCCCTTCTCGTCCCCTTCCTTCTGCACCAGCTTTTCTCTCTCCTTGCCCAGCTT